>Ga0209143_1000262_pt1 | contig 25984 bp, 24 predicted proteins | sample FaiFalFF_MnMetaG_3_FD_184739 | JGI IMG/M metagenome (GOLD analysis project Ga0209143, IMG submission 184739) | Freshwater microbial communities from Yellowstone National Park, Wyoming, USA - Fairy Falls B (FF_Mn_B) MetaG (SPAdes) (version 3) | ecosystem: Environmental > Aquatic > Freshwater >...
TGTATTCTTCGACGAGCCCTCTAACCCTCTCTACTATAGTATCAGCTAGACTCCTAGAGCTCACCTTACAACCACCCCTCTAAGTCTAACGTGAGGTCCCCCCATCCACACTGGCATGGGCTGCGGTGGCTCCCCCTTACCGCATGTCCCGGCTGAGAATTCCAGATCTCTACCTACGGCATCTATGCTTGAATAGTAATCCCTAGTGTTTATCTCTAATACAACATCTCTAACCGGCTCCTCAAGCCTCCCATTCCTTACCATGTAGGCTTCGAGGCCAACGTATCTTGCAACCCACCTGTAGTCATCTATATTCCACTCCATGTACTTCTTTATGTAAACACCCTCCTTAACCCCCTCTAGGAGCTCTTCAAACCTGTAATCTCCTGGTGCCATGTAGGTGTTAGCCATCCTAACTATAGGCTCACTCCTATAATCCGTTGCCCTGGCCGATGCGTTACTCTCAACACCGTAGACTGAGGCTGTCTCCCTGTTGTGTAGGAGCTCCCCCAGTCTACCCCTATCTATTAAAACCCTCCTCCTAGCAGGTACACCCTCATCGTCGTATAGGTAGAAGCCGTAGCTACCCGGTATTGTTGGGTCATCGTATACTGTTACATGGGAGCTGCCTATAACAGGCTCCTTGTAATCCCTCCTATAGCTTAGACCAGCCTGTGCAGCCTCTCTACCTAGAACTCTGTCAGCCTCACTAGGATGGCCTATGGACTCGTGGACTGATAGACCCACTATTTCAGGTGAGAGTATTACATCCATCCTACCACGTGGCGGGCTCCCGGCCTTAACAAGGTTTACATAGAGGCTCTCAACATCACTCCTCATCTCAGCATCAAACCTAAGCCTATCAACAAGCTCGAAGCCACCGGAGCCTGCAACCATATTCCACCTATTAGCCCTCCTATCCCCAGTTGTAGCTGAGAGGTTATAGGATATAGAGACCCTAGGTATAACGCTCTCAACAACACCCCCATCACTTGTAACCACCAGCTTACGCTCGGAAACCTCATTGTATACAACAGTATAGCTACTTAACCTAACAGGATCCCTAGGAGCCTCCAAACCCCTAACCCTCTCCTGAACCTCCCTAATCTTATACTCAACATCGAGGTCGTCGAGAGGCCTAATCTCCAAAACCCTATAGCCAGCACTACCAAGCCTCGCAGGGCTCACAGCAACCCTACTCTTAACCCGGAGCGATGAAGCCTTAGCAGAGGATACAGCCCTAGAAAGAGCATCCCTAAGACCCTCACGCGTCACATCAGAGGTGGCGGAGAACCCGAGACCACCATTGTATAAAACCCTGAAGGAGACACCAGAATCATCTCCAGTAGAAGCACCAGCAAGAACACCATTAAGGAAGAATAACTGTGTAAACCTCCTACCATGAAAACGAGCCTCAACATAGTCAAAACCAGGGCCACTAACGCTCTCAACAAAACCCCTTAGTAGATCCACATCCAAAACCGTAGCACCAGAAGGGGGGAGCACGGCTAAAGCTTAAATAAGGAGATTTAAGCGTAGACAAACACATATACTCAAAGGATGACCGGACGACGGTCACCAGAGCTCTAGAGCGATGAAGAACGAATTCCCCAAGGGGACCCTCTAACTTATTAATAGAGAGTTCTCACACAACCCGGTAGAATTCAGAGTTTCGCTTGCCATTTCTCAACAGAGGGTCGATCATGGTATTTCAGATCGACCGTCTGCCTCCCAACTCTGTTGAGCTCAGCGGATTGAGGGCTCCCATCTACTGTTACTAGGTGGGGGTGGTGGCTTCTCTGGGCAGTGCCCTCATACAGAGCCCTTGGGCATCCGGGAGGAGCTTCCAGTATCATACACTCCGGGGGGCATCCTACTACGTCATTATGAGAGTTCGTTATCCCTTAGGATGGTATGGGAGCTGAGATTAATTAGTGTTTCCCGTAGGTTTTGGTAGCTGTTTCAGCTTTAATGGTTACTTGTATTATCGCGTTCTTCCCTCTCCTCTTCGGCAATGCTAGTAAGCTAGTTCCCTTCGGAGCGTAGTGGAAATGAGTTCAAGTTACTAAGTTCAAAGAGAGATAATCAGATTAGGTCCTGGCTAGGGAAACCATGCTTCTCAGAGGGTGAAGGAGGCTAAGCTTACAGATACTTTTCTGCCAGGGTAAAATCTAAAGGGTTTATCGATCTCCTTACTTATAAGCTTTTATCTGCTACTATTTAAATTATTTCGAGTTCTGAGAGAATCCTAGTTGCTATTTTTTCTTCGAGCTTGTTCTTACCTAGTATTGTGAGCCAATCTCTAGTCTCTGGGGCCATGATTAGAGCTTTCATCATCTCTTCGTTAGATAGACCTAGCTGAGAGGCTTTTACAGGGAGGCCGGTCTTAAAGAGTAGTTCTTTTAGCATGGTCCAGTTTTTGTTTTGAAGAAAGCTACATATTAACGTGCCTATGGCTACCTGCTCTCCGTGGAGACCTTTTCCGGTTAGCGTCTCGATACTGTATGCTACCATGTGTTCGCATCCTGCAACAATCCTTGTGGTGTTAGCGAGTTCGATGAGGTAGCCGTCTAGGATGAGGAGATGGAGGAGTAGCTCAATACCATCTTTTCTACCTGACGCTATTAGCATAGCGTTGTCAAAAGCTAGTTTAAGTAGACTCTCGCCTAGATTTACGGCTACCCTATTATATGCTCTTTTTTCAATTAAACCTGAGTATATATAGTCTGTTAGCGACGTATATTTAGCTAGTAGATCACCAAGACCTGATAGGATGAATCTTCTAGGTTGCTTTTCTAGAATTGAAAAATCAGCTACTATAACATCTGGAATTTTGGTTTTTAGGGTCGTTAGCTTTCCATTATCTATTTCAAAAACAGAGAACGGAGAGGCTAAGGCGTTAGAAGATAGAATTGTGGGAAGTACAGCAAGTCGCGTTGAACACTGATGAGCAACATACTTGGAGAGGTCTATTACAGAGCCTCCTCCTACTCCTATTACCAAGACCTCCGGGTTATCCCTGCATCCCATGATATACTCTTCTGCTTTTGATAGAGTTGCTCTCCCCTTAACTACAATAGAAGCTCTTACGGGGAGACTCTCACTTATCCTTATTCCAATAATCTCGTAGCTTGTAGGACTAGCTATTAGAATGGCGGATTCGTACTTTAGGGATCTCATGTAGTATTTTAGCTCTTCCACACTTAAGTCGTATCCTAAAACTAAGTTAACGTTAAAGTTAATACTGTTTCTATCATTCAACACGATCCCACCATGAAGGTTGCGTCTAGGATAAGTATAGCTTTATGAATTCACTTTTATCCTTAACATCCCCTGCACGCGCCTCATACACGATTCTACCCCCTCTTATTACATAGACCCTTTCTGACGCCTCTAAGGCATCTCTCACATATTGCTCAACGATTAACATCGTTATACGCTCTTCGTCCCTAAGCTTTCTTAAAGTACTGAAAACTTCTTGGACAATTTTTGGTGCTAAGCCTTGGCTTGGCTCATCTAACATTAGTAGTTTAGGGTATGACATTAAAGCCCTAGCTATGGCTATCATTTGCTGTTCACCTCCACTTAAGGACCCCGCTTTCTGCCACGATCTGGTTTTGATGAAGGGGAATAGGTTGGAGACGAACTCTAGCCTATCTCTTATCCTCTTCTCGTCCTCTAGAGAGTAGGCTCCTAGAAGCAGGTTCTCGTATACGCTCATATGTGGGAATAATTGTCTACCTTCAGGTACGAGGGTGATACCTAACTTTACCCTCTCATATGGGCTTAGCCTAGAAATCTCTCTACCATAGTAGCTGATGTTTCCCGAGTATAGATTCGTTAAACCCATAATGGTTCTCAGTACTGTTGTCTTGCCAGCTCCATTAGGTCCGAGAACTGCAATTATCTCTCCCTCATAAACCTTAAGGTTAACATCCCACAGTACTTGTATAGGCCCGTAGCCTGCATTAATATTTTTTAGCTCGATTACAGTAGACATGGATATCACCTTAAGCGATTTTACCTAGATAAGCATCTATGACTGTTCTATCCTTCAATACGATCTCCGGGGTGCCATCAGCGATTACAGTGCCGAAGTTAAATACTATAAGTCTTTCAACTACCTTCACGAGATCGTGTACTCTATGCTCAACCCATAATACTGCAACCCCCTCCTCATTAAGCTTTGATATTAGAGAGGTGACATTGTTCACCTCACTCTCCCTAAGTCCAGCTAGGATTTCATCTACAAGCAGTAGTTTCGGCTTAGTTACTAGAGCTCTAGCAAGCTCTAGGAGTCTTTTCTCAACTAGACTAAGTTTATCGGCAGCATCGTGAATCCTACTATGCAGACCTAAATCCTTAATAACCTCTCTAGCAAACCTCTCGTCCAAGCTTCCGCAGAACTCACCAGCTACCACTACATTATCCCATACCGACATACTGTTAAAGGGTTGAGGGATTTGAAAAGTCCTAGAAATACCTAGCTTACACCTCTTATGTACCGGCATATCTGTAATATCGTTACCTAAAAAGTGTATCCTACCGGAATCCGGTCTATACACGCCAGATACGACATTGATGAAGGTTGTTTTACCGCTCCCATTTGGGCCAATTAACCCTACTAATTCACCCTTTGCAAGCTTAATGCTCACACCATTAAGTGCTATTACACCACCGAATCTTTTCACAATATCAAGAGATTCAAAAAACATGTTTTGACACCTTTTAAGTTTAGGTTAAAACATTAAAGGGTTACCTCCACGGAGGCTTGGGGAAGAGGATCTCTGCTTGCTTAGCAGCTTCAGGGCTTACTGTTACGAGCTTACCTCCTTGGATCTGAACTACAGCTACATGTGGTATGAGTTCTGTGTTAACATGCCAGTGCGCTGGATCGGTACTATACTTAATAGGGCCTAGAATAGTTTCGATCCTTGTGGTCTCAGCCGCCGTTCTTATCTTATCCCATGCACTTTTATCTAGAGGTGGTTTGAGGTTTAGAGTTCTTAGTAGTTCGACAACGTAGGAAGCTGTAGCTGCACAGCTGACAGCCGTGTAATCGGGGTCTATGCCGGGGTATGTTTCACGCCAAACTTTAAGAAACTCGTTAACACTACCAAAGATGGGGTCCTTCCAGTTAATAGCGGGGGTCCACTGTATTAGTCCTAAAACTCCTTCTGCTATGCCAGCCACCTCCTTTAGGAATTCAGGGGAGTCTATGCCATAGTGTACCATCATTATCTTCGGGTTAAACCCTGTATCCTTAGAGGCTTTAACGGCTAAGATGTGGTGTGTTGGATGGCCGGCAACCGCGAGTACATCTGGGTTTAATGTGGATATCTTAGAGATTAGAGGTTTTAGATCCGTTATATCTACAGGGAATGTTTCATCAAGAACTATTTTTATACCAAGGTCTTTGAATAGATTTCTATACGCCTCCGCTAGGCCTTGAGAGAAGGCGTCACTTGCTGCTATCAAGGCCGCTGTTGATAGTTGCCCCTTAAACTTCTCAAGCACTACTTTGAAGGCTAACGGGGATTCTTTAGTGGTAAGAAGAGTTTGGAAAACCCAAGGGCTCTTTTGCTCGGGTATTCTATGTGATTCCGGAGAGCCGGCAAACATGGGTATTTCGTACTTGTTAACAACTGGTATAGCTCCTAAGGTGTTGGAGGAGGAGTAAGGGCCGAGTAGAATATCGACCTTGTCGGCTACAGCCTTCTCAGCGGCTGTGGCCGCCCTTCCAGGATCGCTAGCTGTATCGTAATATATCAGCTCAACCTTGAACGTAACACCACCTATAGTCACCCCGCCTTTTTGCTCGACGACCTTATGCCAAATATCATATCCTCGCTTGCAGACGATACCATCACGTGCTAGATCGCCTGTGAGCTCCATTATTACACCTATTCTAAGAACCTGTTGGGGGGCTGGTCTTTGTAGATAAAAAATCCCGGCTATCACAGCTAAGACTATTATGATCGCTACTGCGGCCCCGAGAGCCAGTCTAGGAGAACTTATGGCTTTCACAGCTACTCACCCTCACCACGCTACTCCTTCTAAGACTCTTAGAGCTTAAATATGTGTTAGTATAGGTTTTAAGGTTTCTCTTTCCCCTAACTTTACGGGTGTTGTTGGATGATACCTCTAGAGCTATTGACTCAATCTATTGTCGATGGATTAGCACTAGGTCTTATCTATGTAATTGCCGCACTAGGCTTATCTCTGGCTTTTGGGGTTATGCATGTTATAAATGTTGCCCATGGAGATTTCATAGTCTTCTCAGCATTTCTTGTATACTGGTTTCTCCTGGTGGTAGGCTCTCAATCCATTGTATTTGTCCTAATGGCGTCCATCCCGGTAATTGTCGTCCTAGCGACTCTCGGATATATGATTCAGAGGTTTGCAGTTAATAGAATCATTGAGGGCCCCCCTCTTTCAACCCTACTCTTCTTCTTTGGCTTCATGATAATGATGCCTAATTTATCGATAATACTTTTTGGGCCCTATACTAGAACCTTAATCGTGCCAGAGCTGTCCTTCTCTTACGATGTTCTAGGGCTTAAGATCTCAGCTTCTAGGATATTCTCGTTGTTGGCTGCAATCATCGTAATAGCGTTTGTCTTGGTTCTACTTTATAAAACACGTATAGGGATGGCTATTAGAGCTACTGCTCAGAATAGAGAGGCTGCCTTGCTGTGCGGCATTAATATCAAGAACGTATACTCGGTGACTTTAGCCTTGGCTTTCGCCCTAGCATCTTTCAGCGGCCTCCTGGTAGGCCTTAACTTTGCCTGGGCCCCTGCTCATGGGGCTACATACACTCTCCTAGCGTTCTTCACCGTAGTCTTGGGAGGTATGGGTTATCTCCCGGGCACTATACTAGCAGGCCTCATACTTGGTTTAGCTCAAACACTTATATCAACGTTTCTAGGGACAACGTTTGTTTACGCATTCGTATTCCTTCTACTATACCTGGTGCTCCTCCTGAGACCTAAAGGACTTCTAGGCAGGGGGATCTAGGCTATGATAGCTTTAATCGCCATTTTAACCCCTATACTAGTAGCGCTCCTAGCTACAGCCTACGGCTCACCCTATGCCGTGAGGTTCGCAACTAATATGCTGATGTGGATTGCTTTAGTCCAAAGCCTTAACACCATCACAGGCTATGTAGGGCGTATCCATTTCGGTCACGTAATGTTTTTCGGTCTGGGAGCCTTTGCTACTGTAATATTATACGAGAGAGGTGTTAGCTGGCCTTTGACACTTCTACTATCCCCGGTTATAGTAGCTATCTTCGCCCTAGCCATAGGGTATGTTACATTAAGACTACACGGAGCCTACTTCGCCATAGCTACCTGGGCTTTTGCCGAGATGTTGAAACAAATAGCTTTAAATGTTGAGTGGTTAGGGAAAGGGTATGGAATTCCCTTAAAATCCCCCTTGGGTAGCCATCATATACTCTACTTGATGGCCCTAGTTGCCGCCCTTGCTATATTGATGAACGTTGCCGTAGAAAGGTCTAGGCTGGGTAGAGCCTTTACGGCAATTCGTGATAACGAGGTGGTGGCCTCCGTTTACGGTATAGATGTTGTAAGATATAGGGTTTTAGCCTATATATTGAGCTCGATCCCGGCTTCCATAGCAGGCGGATTATACGTTTACTGGATAAGCTATGCTTATGCAGGCGATCTGTTCTCAGGGCTTAAAACCGATACAATGTTCATCGCATTACTCCTCGGGGGAATGGGTAACTATCTAGGACCTCTCATAGGCTCCCTTATCTTCATCTCAACATATGAGATACTCTGGGCTTACATAGGGGAACAGCTGTACCTAGTCCTTCTAGGATTGACCATAGTCGCACTAGTACTCTTCATGCCATATGGGATTTCAGGTTTTCTAGGTCTCACCAGGCCCTTGATTAGACACCTCGCCCTCTCACTAACCCCTAAAGAGTTTATAGAGAGATTAGCGCTTATTAGAAGGGGGGTGTGAGCTACTCTTTCTCTAGCTCCTTTACGGTCTCCTCGAATATATTAAGTCCTATTTCCATATGTCTTTGTGTAAGCACTAGTGGGGCCATGAACCTCATTACGTTAGCATAGTGGCCGCATGTGTGCATTAGGACTCCCTTCTCGAAGAGCTTCCTTCTCAGCTTTGAAGCTAGCTGTGTTCCCGGCTTCTTAGAGCTCCTATCCTCTACTAGCTCTACCCCAATCATGAACCCTAACCCTCTCACCTCTCCTATTACCCTGCTCTCCTCCATTATTTCATGGAATCTCTTGAGTGCTAGGGATCCTAGGTGGCGTGTTCTCTCAAGTAGATTCCTAGACTCAATGTAGTCTATGACTGCGGACCCCGCAGCTAGGGCTAGCGGGTTAGCCCTATATGTTCCGAAGTGGAATGTTTCTTCAAGCTTCTCATCTAAATCCCTTCTATAGACAACATAGGATGTTGGTATACCCCCTCCTATCGCCTTGGATACGCACATTATATCAGGGGTTACATTGTAGTGGTTTACAGCCCACCACTCGCCTGTCCTCCCTACCCCGGTTTGAACCTCGTCTGCGATCAACAGTACGCCATGTTTATCTGCGATCTCGCGGAGGCCTTTAAGGAAATCTCTGGGTGGTATTATGTAGCCTCCCTCCCCTTGAATCGGCTCTACTATTATAGCTGCAACATCGCCAACACCGCTATAAGGGTCTTCAAGTATATGGTCTATGTAGTTAAGGACTGCTAACCCACACTCCTCCTCATCTCTTGCTGGGAACGGGCACCTGTAGGGGTACGGGTATGGGACTCTAACCACGTTGGTTAGCGGGACGCCAGCGTATAACTGTAAGTTTCTCTTAGCAGATAGCATAACAGCACCCTGGTGAACTCCATGGTATGCACCTTCAAACGCTACAACAACAGGCTTTCTTGTAGCCCACCTAGCTATGGCTACAGCAGCCTCACACGCGTCAGCCCCGGTTACAGATGTCATTATCTTAGCTTTACCCCTTAAACCCTGTGGTAGAGTGGAGTGGAGCCGTTTAAGAAACTCTATTCTAACCTCACTCGGTATCTCGCTCATCCAATGCCAGTACCTATCAAGCTGTCTTTTAATAGCCTCAAGAACATGGGGGTTCCTATGGCCAACGTTTAGAACAGCTATACCGGCAACCCAGTCAATGTAATAGTTGCCATCAACATCCCTGATAGTAGCACCCATAGCTGAGTCTATAGCAAAAGGAAACACTTTAGGGTATATTACAGTAGACGTCTCAAGCTCCCTTTGAGCGGAGAGGAGCTCCAGAGATTTAGGACCCGGAGGTTTAACTCTAATTAAAGGGGCCTCACTAAAACTAAGAGACTCAAGCTCCTCCTCTAAACCCAAAACCTTCACCACCCAAATCTTACACAGTAGGAATTAATAAATCTATATGTAACTATAACCATAGAAATAAGGAGGGTTGCTAAACCATAGAGCATCTTAAACTAGAAGCCTAGACTTCTAAACCCTTGTATCACAGAGGGAAACAACTTTAGCTGATAACTGATGGCTTAAACCCTGGTGTCAATAACACAGCTACACTATTTCTAGGATTGGTGGGAACCTTTTAAAGAACACCTTACCGGTCTTAACATCCAATGCTATCTCATAGGGCTCCATAATATCCATACCTATTATAACAGGGTACCTTAGCCCACTTACAACCCCGAATACATGGCTTAAGGGGAGCTCGAAACCCTCAATTATAACCCTTGCTACCAGCTCTCCAACAAAGTACGCCTTACTATCCCTAGTTGCCAATAGTACCTCTCTAGGCTTATCAAACCTGGTATAATCTAACTTCTCTGCAACATCTACATTCACAAAACTCCTAGTAGCACCTGTATCGAAGAGAGCTTCCACCTCAACACTCCTACCTCCAACAGTTAAAGTAACCCTGCCTATAATACGGGAGACCACTAGGAACACCTCGATACTTAAACTCCCACATCTATGGTAACCTTTAGGGTATTTATGCTCCAGTAACAATAAATGGAAGCTACCCTCCACTCTACATGTGCGGTGGCTATGAGTTTCTATAATAAACACTCTCTTAGGTAACCGGTTAGTGAAGCTTTAGAGAGCTCCACGATAGGATCCGAGAGCTCTCCCAGGAGTATGGGTTGTTATACGAGGAGCTCGATAGGAGGCCGGCGAGGCCAGACTAGGGTATGCTGAGAACCTGGAGTCCTACCAACAGCTCAGCCCAGAGGAGCAGGAGGATCCGTTGAGCCAAGTTGGGCTAGCCCTGAGCATGATGGAGTATAAGGCCCTAGAGAAGGCTAGAGAAGAGGAGGGCTGGTAGAGGAGCAACTGAAGACCATGAAGATGGAGAGGTTGATAAGCAGGGAGGATGCGATATCGCAGCTTAGCAACCCCCGCCTTTCCAAGACGGGGTAGGGAGCTCTGAGTGTTAAAGTTTTTAGACCATCTGTGCTGTTTGCTGGGTGGAGGGTTGGGGTTGGCTCCGCCTGTGGGTGAATGTGCTGGAAGGATGACCCAAGGGGGGACTATTCCCCGAATTGTACTCACAGATGGAGACCCCGACCCCCTCCAGTCTCTCAGAGAGGAGATTAAAAGAAGGATGAACAGCAACTGGAGGATTGTTAGGCTAAGACTGCTGCCCACAGAGGTTGAGCATGGGAGCCTTATGGGTATAGGCTTGACATGTGTCAGGCTATACAACGAGCTTAACTATGAGAAGAGGCAGGCATTCTTCAAGGGTGAGCTCACCAGAGATAAAATGTACGAGATTGATAGAAGGTACTACTACAAGTACAAGGATGTCCTAGGTGTTAACGCACAGGCCGTTATACAGAAGAACGATGAGGCTTGGATCTCTTTCTTCGAGCTCCTGAAATTGAAGAAGCAGGGAAGGCTACCACCACACATTAGGAAGGTTTCACCACCAGGATACTGGAAGGATAGGTTTACTGGTAGGAGGGAGGTACGCATACTAATCAGGAACGATAGATACCACTTGGAGCCCGTTGACGAGAATGGGATCTACCTTGTTCTAGAAGATTTCGGATTGAGGATAAGATTTGCTGGTAGGATCAGGTGGGAGGGTAAGCAAGGAAGACTTGTTATAATGTACGTTAGCGGAAAAATGGTTCGCCTATCTACCAATAGAGGTTGGGAGAGAACCACAAAATCGAATAAGAAGGGCTATGTTAGACCTAACTACAGGGATAGGAGGGGTAGGATTGTTAACCCTAAGAGTATAAAGCAGAGAGATCCTATTGGAGATGAGAAGGCATTCATGGACATGAGCTTAAACAATCTATTCGCTGTTGTTACAACAAACGGCTATGTACTGCTAGTCAAAGGTGGTGTTATCAAGTCTGAGTATTATTGGTGGAAGAGGGAGATATCAATATACCAAGCTGTGAGGGATCTGCTTAGGAATGCTGGGCTCCCAACATGGGTATACTATCATGAGATGTACCTTGAGGCTATGCATACCAGGGATGAGAGGCTTAGACACCTATACAGGACATCGATTAGGTTTTTGGCTGAAACACTTTGGAGTAGGGGTGTTCGTAAGCTATACGTAGGATACCCTATAATGCTATCATAGGGCAACGGGAACGAGTATAACACAAACATATGGTGGTATAGGAAGATAGTGCTGTGGATAGTAGAGGTGTTCAGAGAGTACGGTATAGAGGTTGAGCTTGTACCAGAGCACTATACAAGCAAGGAGTGCTCAGAATGCGGAGATGTACACGAAAACGGTAGGATCTACAGGGGTTTGTATGTCTGCAGGAGGACTGGGAGGAAGGTAAACGCTGATGTGAATGCAGCAATAAACATAGCGAGAAGACAGGGGTACAAGGTAAAGATAACAAGAAAGATTGAAAGCTATTTGGTAACGCATAACGGTGTAAAACCATTAAACCCCGACCGGAGGGCTAACACCCAAGACCCAGAGGTTCGAAACCCCGCCCTTTAAAGGTGGGGAGGAGTCAAGGATTACGTTGTTGTAGCTGTTGATGCAACTCCGTTGATGTTTAGAGGTTACTCTAAGCTAGGTGTAGCTCCTGTTCTGATGGATCCATCGGGTCTAGACTTGGAGTACCTCGATCTAGTGGTTGGAGGTAACGAGGAGGAGGTGTTGGATAAAGTCCTCGATATACTATCGGACAAGCTGGAATCTGGGAGGGTTTTAATCTACGTTAATAGAACCTCTGTACCCCAGGACATCCTGGATAGGTATGCTAGCAAGTTCGAGGAGCTCCTTGTCGTGGCGTTCTCGAAGAGGGGTGTGCCGAGGTTACTTAAACTCCGAAGCGAGGGACAGGAGATCGGTGTTTCACTACCGGGGGGGTCCTTTGTTAAACATGGGGTGACTGGTGGCGGTTCATTTAATGTATACCATTACATAGGGGTTACTAATACTATTGAGAAATACGACCTCACACCTATTACTGCAACGCTTAGAGTCTACTCTAGGAGGAGGCTTAGTGGTAGTGGGGAGAGAGCTCTCCTAGGGTATGTTCAGAGCTCCACCGGGATATACGTTGAGTCACCACTCAATCTACCAAGCCTACCCCAACCACTCTACGAGGCTCACAGGCTATCAAGGAAGCTCTATAAGATTTCAAGGTGGGGCGTCATAGTTGAGAAGTTGAAGCCGGAGGTTCTAGGACGCCTATAGGGGGTCCTACGTGGGACTAGGTGTATAATACTGTTTAGAATTAGACTTCTGACGATGGGGGGCCAGGGCACCCCTTTATTAGGCTTAGACTACTATACTATATTTGTGGTGGTGTAATATGCTAGCTCTACCCAGGGTTAGAGAGGCTAAGAGGGAGAGGATTAAGTTCAAGGTTGAAGCTGAGGATTTGAAGAAGCTCGAGAACTACCTTGTAGAGCTCCTAGGCCTCGGCTGCTAGCATCAATAAGAGCTCTTCTGAGATCAGGGTAGCCTAGGTTACCTTAGTGCACATCATAGGGTATATGTGTGATTAGAGAAAGGATTGGAGAAGGCGGGTTCTAAGTATGCTCTATATTAGTTTTATGAAGGCGAAGAGTGTTGGTGCCGCCACTAGCGTCATGAAGAGTACTCCTAGGGATACACCGTTTCTCCAGAGTATCCCTGACACGATGCTTACTATGAAGACCCCTAGCACTCCTCTCAAGCCGGCATCATAGTACGCTAGCAGTACTACTATTGCTAGGAATAGACCGTATAGGGACTCTGCTGGTATCGTCTTGAATACTAGGAGTGTTAGCTTCCTAGAGTACCTTATGAGCATCGGGTACGCTACTAGCGTTGCTACCGCTGTTGATAGTAGTAGTGTTAACGTTATCTCTAGGTAGCTGTAGTTAGCCATTATATACTTTGCAGGCACAACCCCCTTGATCTCGGTGAAGAATGGTAGCCCGGGCCCTGCTGACATTGGGCCTGTTGGGGCTCCTATGACGAGTAGTGGTATTAGCAGACCTCCTATGTACGTAGCGTTCTTAACCCCATCTCTAACGGTGTAAGCTAGTATTGATGCCTCCACCGGGTTTCTCTTCAAACCTTTTAGTAGATCCCCTATGAGTATTGTTAGGCCCACCGGTGACATGACCATGGCTAGGATCGATGTAATCGGGGACCAGAGGAGCACGTGGCCTAGCTCCTCCCTGCTAAGGTGTCTCAAGGGGTTTAATGGTATACTGCTTACCGGTTCAAGTTTAACATTCAAATACCCTCTCCTAACCCTATCCCTAGCGTACCCGCTTAGAACCTCTAATAGCTCTATGACTAGAGGCCCTATGGTTATCCCTAGGAAGAAGCTTATGAAGACTGTCTTATCATAGGCTAGCCTAAGCCCCTGTATTAGTATTGCGAAAGCCGGTATTGTTAGGAGTGCTAGCAACCTATTCCTAGAGGTGAGTGCTAGCACTAGGAGCCCTGCCATTAGGAGCCAGAACCAGCGTGGTACGGAGACACCGTACACTACATCCTTGGTGTTAAGGAAGTCTCCGAGAGGTTTAAGGTAGAAGGCTAGAACGAGGACTAGGATTAAGGCTACAAAGCTGGCTATCATACTAGAGGTTATACCCTTCCTCAGTATAACATCGGCCTTACCAGCCCTCTTAGCCTCAACTGCATCGGGGACCTGTGGTACGGCCATGACACCCCCAGGGATGCCTGCTAGTGCGACTGGGATGGCATCAGCTGTCTTGAAGGCCACTATTGAGGCTATAAACCATGCTAGCACGAGGATCGGGTCAAGACCTGCAATTAGCAGTGCTAAAGCTATAGGTGCCATAGTAGCAGTCTCATCGGTTCCAGGTAGGATGCCTATTATCATGTAGACTAGAGCTGAGATAATGGAGAGGATAACCACTAACAACAGCGTCTCAAAGCCTATCAACTCACCTCAACCCTCAACAATAACCCTCTTAGGCTTAACGAAGAGTAGGGTTACCAGGAACCCAATGCTAGCACCGATCAACCCAATGGTTATGGAGAGAGGAGCTCTAGTAGCTTCAGGCATACCTATAACGCTTAGAAACGTGGGGGCTATCATGTAGAAGAAAGCTCCTCCAATAATTGTTACGAGGAACGCGATGGCCAGGTCAAGCGGTTTAACATACTCACCATAGATCTCAACAAACTCCCCAGAACTCTCGGGATCCCTTTCCCTCATAGACTTCACCCGAACTAGACTATGGTAACTAGTAAGGCAACCCCTATTTAAGCTTTTCGCTTATCGTCCATGAAATCTCTAGGCTAAAGTCGAAGTATGCCATTGTATTTCTCTTCTCTAAGAGCTCCAAGGACCGCTAGGTTTAAGTTGTAGGCTTCAACTTACCATATTTGATCCTATTGAGATCTACAGGTTTACGGGGCTATTTGCTAGCTTTCTGAAGTAGGGCTCCAAGTAGTAGTATGGTGGTTGAGGTTAGTAGTACGAGTATTGCTATTGGTATCCCTAGTGGTGTTTCGAGTAGGGCTCTTGTGGGCCTATCTATGTTCTCTGCTATTGCTATTGCTACTACTAGGAAGCCTGCGGCTATAGAGGCTAGGGCGGCCCACGGTGGGGCTCTTATGTTCAGCCAGCATGCTAGTGTTACTGGTGCTATTGCTAGTAGCATTAGGCTTGTTAGAACCGCTAGGTCTACTATGAACCCTAGCCTTAGGTACGCTACTATCAATGTTATCGCTGTGAAGGCTATTATGCTAGTGTACCCTGCTACTAGTCTAAGCTTTTCCTCCAGTCTATAAGCTAGGTCTCTTGATATGCCGCTTGCCAGGGTTAGTATTATGCTATCAGCTGTCGTTATCGCTGCGGCCGCTATGCTTGTGAACACTATTGCTGAGAGCACCGGGTTGGCTATAGCTAGTAGTGTTGGTGTGACAAGATCCCTCTTAGCGGGGTCTACGTATGGTAGTACTCCCGCATCAGCTCCAGCTCTTGCTAGTAGCCCTATGAGTGTTGATAGCACTGTGTATAACAATCCGAATACAGCGAACCCCCTGATCATCGTTGCTAGGCTACCCTCATCCCTTGGCATGTAGATCCTCTGGACAACCTGTGGGTGTACTGTTGCGAAGAAAACCCACGGTATTGTGAAGGCTAGGAATACGTGGAAAGACCAGAAGCCTGTTAGCCCTAGCAACCCCTTCTCTGATAGGATCGCTGTAATCCCACCAAGGCCTAGGCTCCCCACGACCACTATAGCAAGCCACGCTAGGTAGAGTAGTCCTGCTAAGAGCATCCAGAGGCCTTGGAATGCATCTGTTAAAGCTACACTCCACACTCCAGCTATGAGACTCCAGGCTACTATCAGGGCTGCTGCTAGTAGGATGCCTATGACATAGTAGCCCTCTCCACCCATGAGCTGTGATAGCACAAGCCCAACCCCAATCACCTGTATCGAAGTATACGGTATCAATGACACGAGGTACACTAGGACAGTTAGAGCTCCAACAAGCTTCGATCCATAGTGATCTGAGAGCGCCTCAGCAGGGCTAACCCAACCCCTACTCCTAGCCCTAGCCCAGACCCTTGGGGCGAAGTATGTTAGGAGTGCTAGGGTTGCTATGTAGTAGGCTAGCTCGAAGCCATGGGCTCCAACACCCGTAGCGTAAGCCAGGCCAACGAGGCCGACCATCATGAAAGCACTGTAGGTTGTAGCAGAGTATGTTAGAGCCGCCACCAAACCCCCAAGCCTATGGGATGCAATGTAGAAGTCGACCTCACCAGGCTTCAGGAACCTCCTGCTGTAGAAGGCTATAGCTAGGCCTAGTAGTATGTATGCTATTAGCATTGTAAGGCCTATGAGAGCTCTTGCCTCCAAGACCTAACACCCACCCATGAGGCTATGAGAGCTATGATCGATAATAATGTCCACAACGTGTAGAGCTCCCAGCCCTTCGAGCCTCTAAGCAGTGTGTATGGGATTACGTAAGCTAAGATTAATAGCGCTAACGATACCAGGGCTGCAACCTCGTGAGCTCTCAAAGCAACCACCGTAATAAAGAACGGTTGTTCTCAGGCTTAAAATCTATAACTGTTGTTTTACTGAAATATTATAAGCACACCCTACCCAATATAAATTGGAGGTTTGAAGTGATATCCAGGTGGCCTATTGATAGTACTGATCTGGAGATACTCGACTTACTAGAGCTCGAAGGCCCCGCTACGCTCTCATACATATCAGTTAAACTCGGTAGATCTAAGAGCATGGTTTGGAGGAGGCTAGCAAACCTCAAGGATATGGGTTTGGTTGGTGTTAGGAGGGTTGGAGGGGTTACTATAGCCTATAGGCTTTACGAGAGGGTGCCCCCAGGGTTCCTCACGGTAGGCTTGCTTAGAGCTAGCGAGTACCCCTACATACTAGGGTTCACAAGGTTCCTCAAGAGCAGGTTTGTTGATGTTAGGATCAAGGTTTACGATGAGGCGTTCAAGCTAGCGTTAGACCTAGCTAGTAACAGGGTTCAACTTGCAATGGTACCCCTACCAACACTAATCCTAGCCCATAGGCTGAGCTCGGGGAGGGTTAGGATAGCGGGTGGCGGTAGCTACGGAGGAGCCTTCATACTAGAGGGGAGAGCTGGGGAGGGGCACTCGACGACAATGGCTTCAACAATGGAGATGTGCGCTGAGAAAACAAGACTGGAGGGGCCCAGGAGGTATAAGAGTAGTGGAGGGGAGATACTCAGAAGCGTCCAGGAGGGGGAGTCCAGGTACGGGGTTGTATGGGAGCCCTATGCAACCATGGGGAGGAGGGGTGGGCTTAAAGCTACAAGCTGTGATGTAGAGCTATGCTGCCTCCTAGGAGCACATGAGAGCGTAGTAGACCACGTAAACCACATAGCGAGAGCTCTAGAGGAGGCTATAACCAGTGTGAGGAGGGAGGCCTACGATGTGGGAGCTTACGCAAACCTACTAGAGCTCCCAGTAGACATTGTGAAGGAGACAGTGGGCTCCTACAACTACTACGAAAACCCCCCAGTTGACGTAATAAAGAGGAACTGGGATCTCGTGAAGAGAACGGTAGTCCCAGACCTAAGCTTGAGGGCTATCATTTGACTGCTGTTAAACCCTCTAATCCCATCTCCTTATAAGCCCTCTTCCAGGCCACCAGTTGTATCTTCCTAGCAGTGACATTATGGCTGGTACTATTACCGGTCTTACTATGAATGTATCTACTAGTATTGATGTTGCTACTGTTAGCCCTACTTGCCTTAATAGTGTTATCTCCGTTAGGAGTAGTGATGAGAATGCCCCTGCTAGTATGAGGCCACATACCGTTATGACAACTCCCGTCCTCTCCACAGCTTCTAATATTGCTTTATCCTGATCTCCTCCTCTCTCGTACTCCTCTCGTATTCTCGATGTTAGGAATATATCGTAGTCCATGCCTAGGGTTACCATGAGGCCTAGGACTACTATTGGGGTTACCCAATATATCGGGGATCTTATCTGGGAACCGTAGGCCGGGGTTTCCACTAGGTAGTGGAAGGCTATTGTTGTTATTGTTAGGCTTAACACTGCGCTGAAGGCCACCGTTACAGCTAGCCTTAATGGTACCAACACCGACCCCATGCCCGCTATGAGGTATGCTATTATGAGTGTTAATGCTAGTGGTAGTGTTGTCTTAAAGTAACTTGACATTATGGAGTTAACAGCGTCAACCCTTAGGGCTGTAAACCCTGTTACCATAGACTCCCCGTCAAGGGGTTTAATGGTACCCCTTATGCTCTCTACTAGCTTGAAAGCCCTGTCATCGAGAGGGTCTACTGGGAGTCCTACGTTTAGTATTGTGTAGCCGTTACCCCTGCTTATCAACGCATCCCCGGCTATCAAGCTTTGTCTCCTGAGCTCCTCTACAATCAACTCTGGGTTGCCGAGCCTGGTTACTATGTAGGCTCTTGAGAACACGTCCTTCGGGAACTCTGTGTAGAGCACCCTCGAAGCCTCTATGAAGTGGGAGTATGGTGGTAACCCTAGGTGGACGTTAGCTGATGGAGGTGATGAGGCTAGGTAGAGTGAGAGGCCTAAGACTATGGCTAGCACAGCCGCTGTTATCAACGGTGAGAGCTTTAGGCTAACCTCAGCAACTCTCCTCAACAGAACCCCCTGTCTAGCTGCTGGTAGTCTTAGGCTCCTAGCCGGCCAGAACACCCAGCGTTCCCCGACGACCACTAGTATTGCTGGTAGGAGTGTGTAGCTTGCTAGGAATGATGTTGCAGCAGCTATAGCTAGGGCTAAACCTATACCCCTCAACGCCTCCTGTGGTGTGAGTACGTAGGCTGTGAAGCCTAGGACTACAGCTACACCACCAAGTGTTAGAGCCCTCCCAGCCCTCCTCCAAGCCTGGTATACAGCTTCATCCCAACTATAACCCTTAGACCTCTCCTCAACAACCCTGAATAGGTAGAATACACAGTAGTCAACGGTTATACCGAAGACAACGGGTATCATGACAACCCTAGCTAGATAGTAGACATCCACGTACAAGGCAGCTATGCTTAGGAGGCCCATAGACACTATTAGGGAGAACGCTGTGGATACTAGTATGACTATCGGGGAGGCAATGCTACCTAGGAGGACTACTAGGAGCCCTATAACTAGTGCTGCCGTGGCGACATCAATCCTCCTAACCTCCCTCTCAGTACTCTCACCTAGATCGGCGAAGAGGGTTAGAGTTCCATGGTAGTAGAGTTCTCCAACAACATCCCTAAGCTTCCCGTCAACAGTATTAAGTAACCTACGTGACATATCAATGGGGATGGACTCGTTGAAGTAAACGTAGACTATAGCGTAACGCTCTGATATAAGGCTCCTCCTAACAGCATCTGGGATAACATCGGGGTACCTAGCTACACTAGTAATGTAACCTCTACACACCTCCCCAACAATCCTCCTAGCATCATCTAATGATAAACCTGTAGTTGTCGACTTGTTTAGAGCATTTTCAAGAGCTCCGCTCATACACATGTCAATCTCAGCCGTTAACCCTAACTTCACATACTCAAGAGCCCCCCTCCTTGGATCCTCAAGGAACCTCTGGAACCATGTGAGGGTTACATTACGCTCCTCCAAACCACTAGCTTTATAAACGTAGCGTGCTATAGCGTTAGGGTCGCTATAATTGTGTAGGTCGAAGGCCTCCACGACCCCAGCTAGTTTTGGGTCGTAGGCTCTAGCGAGATCCACTATAGCTCTCCTAGCAGCCTCCTCAGGTTTCATCTCGGCAACGTAGATCTTAAACAGTCTATGGAACCACTCCAAAGCCTCCCGTTGCTCCTGGGGGATGAGGGGTTTAAGCTTCTCATAAGCATACTCCGCTGGATCCCCCAAGCCTCTCTCAACAGCCTCCCTATACGCGTTTACGTAGAGTGAAGCTAGACCATAAGTTCTATTTAATGTAACCTCAACCCTAACATAGGCCTCCCTGGCCTTCAAACCAGCCTCCTCAAGTGATCTATAGAAATCCAATGCTGTGATAAGAGCTTTCGAAAGGTTACCCTCAACATAGCCTAGCACTAGCTTGTAGACACTATAGGGGCCTACGAGCTCGTAACCCCTGAGGCCCATGCCATCTAAAACCCCCCTCAAACCCTCCTCAACACTCCTAGAAACACCGAGATCCCATGGCAAGTATATGACCAGAAGGGTATCACCAATAGAGTAGCCGGAACGCTCTAGCAGGAGAAGCCCCTCATAACTCTCAGAACCCCGTGGGAGGAATGCCTCCTCACTGTAGGTAAGCCTCTCACCAAGCCTGACAGCCTGTGTGGAGAGGAGTACTAGTGCTAAAACCCACAAGCCTAATGATATATACGCTATCCTAGACCTCACCCTCCACCCCCCTTAGTAGCCTTAATACACACGAAACCCTTACCCTTAACCTCGTCGGATGGCTCCTCTAAACGAGGCTCTTCGAAGGGAGAGTAGCTTAGAGTACCCATAGACTGTGTTATCTTGAACCCCGATGCCTCAATTAGCTCCTCATGCTCTCTCAATGCTAGGAATCTAGCTTTAGAGTAGAAGGGGTGACCCTCGGAGCCCAGTTTAGTATAATGATAACCCCAAGGGGTGTCTCGTGGAACTATACATGACACCAGGTTGCCTCCCACCCTTAAAACCCTAAATGACTCTTGGAGAACTCGGGCTGGGTCGTCTACGAAGCATAGTGTCACCACTATGAGTACTGTTCCGATAACCCCACTTCTGAATGGCATGCTCTCTCCCACCCCTCTAACAAGTAGCTCCACCCCCCTCATCCTAGCCACTGTTAGCATTTTCATTGAGGGATCTAAGCCAGCTTCAGCTCCAACCCTCCCTGCAAAGTACCCAGTTCCCACTCCAACCTCTAGTATGGGCCGTGGAGCTCTGCTAACCATCAGCTTTACAAGTTTAACTTCATTCTCTGCTGTCACCAGGTTCCTCTCAAACCACCTATCATACTTCTCGTAAAGCTCATCGAATAGGGGAGCTGTCGACGTATATGGTCACCTTTACTCGTGTATTAGGAATGCCTTATAGCTTCCATCCTCCTCGATCTCATCTATTCTTATGAACCCGAATCTTATCAGTTGTAGTTTTGAATCCACCTTGTAGGCTTTTAACGTGTTTTCAGCGTATCCTTCGATCTTCTTCATTTCGAGTCCCTCTGGTTTATAGATTGTTAGTTTTACTGCATCCCTCTTGGGCACCCACTGTACTATCTGTAGCTTCTTCTCCTTAGCGTATCTTAGATCTCTTGATGTCATTACCGCTTTACCTCCCTCGAATTTAACGTTAACAGCTCCCATAAGCCTTACTTCTTTTAACTCTACATCCTCTCTGTTTACTAGGATTACATCTCCGTTGCAAAGCCTTATGGTCCTCTTCTCAGGCCTCTCTGGGTGGTATGGGATTTCAGCGTCTACGCAGCCTCCCTCGTATACGAGCTCCTCCGGGTTGCTTACGTACATTATCCTATCGGCTATGGGGTCTAGTAGCCTCCTATTTATTGATGCTAGGTTAGCCCAGCTTATTGTTGCATCCGTCTCCTTAGCTCCAACGCTTAGTATTAGCTCTCTTATAGCCTCAGGTAGTATACCCCTCCTCCTTAGAGCTGCTATGGTCCCAAACCTGGGGTCGTCGTAGCCTAGGAACTTCTCCGGTTCTCTTGCTAGGAGCTCTCTAATCTTACTCTTACTGAGTATGAACCCTTCTAGCTTAAGCCTACCTATGTGCACGAAGACAGGAGGCTCCCAGGACATGCATTTGTAGACGTACAACTGTTTGGTAGTGTTAACCTCGTGCTCCCTCCCCCTAATTACATGGGTTACCCCCATGAGGTGATCGTCGACACTTACAGCGTAGTTGTAGGTGGGCCACACTATATACTTGCTACCGACAATAGGGTGAGGGTGCCTGGTGGTGTCAATCACCCTCAAGGCAACCCAGTCCCTAACACTCGGGTTAGGATGCCTTGGATCTGTTTTAACCCTAACAACAGCCTCCCCCTCACTGTAAGCACCTTCAAGCATCCTATCGAACTGCTCTAGATGCCAGCTTGGATCCCTATCCCTATCGGGGCAGTAGGAGCCTTTTGATAGAAGCTTCTTACTCTCATCCCCACAGAGGTCTACGTAGGCACACCCCCTCCTCAGCATCTCCTTAGCTATATCATAGTAGATGTTAAGCCTCAAGCTCTGAATGTACTCCTCATGCCATACAACGCCAAGCCACCTTAGATCCCCTCTTATGGCATCATAGACCTCCTTCAACGGGGTCTTAGTCCTTGGATCAGTATCCTCGAATCTAAGCACCATCTTACCTCTATACATCCTAGCATACTCACTACAAAGAATAGCGGGCCTGGCGTTGCCAAGGTGTATGTAGAAATCAGGGTTAGGAGCAAACCTGACAACAACCTTACCCTCAATAGCGCCGGGTAGCGGTTGGAGAACCTCCCTCCCCTCAACCTTAACCCTCTCCTCTAGGAGCTCCGGGAACTCCGCCTTAAGCCTAGCCCTCTGCTCCTCCAAGCTCATCCTATTAACCTCGTCAACAACCCTCCTAACAACCTCAACTATAACCCTGGCTTGGGCTCTAAGCTCCGGGCGGTCGCCCAAGATCATGGACATAACACTATCAACTCTAGCCCTACCCCCGTGCTTAACAGCATCTCTAAGGGCGTAGCCTAAGACGGCCCTCTCAATGCCGCTCAAAGACCTGCACCCCACCTAGTTATCTCCACATAGTAAAAGTTTATACTGTAGTGTTAGCCTTAACTTCAATCGCATCGAGAACCCTATAATCTCTAGTTACCACGAAAACGTATAGTGGAGGTACTAATGGCTCCCAAGCTATATAAGCTATAACACCGTTGGTTCTAGCCCTCCTAGTCCTAGTCTCACCCTTCCTCGTTAACACGTAGGCTATCACGGTACCCTCCTCTACAACCGCACCTTCCCTTGAGGTGATGTAAACCTCAACCCCTCTAACTTCAATGAGCTCAACTCTAGCCCCTCTACTCACGTAAACCCCCTTATACTCCATCCACGGCACAATGGTTAGGAAGCTTCTGGAGGCAGTGGATTCAATGGGGTCTACTATGAGCTTCCAGCCCTCCTCGTATACAACCTTGCATAACGCCCCTTTAGAATCCCTCCAGTAGACACCTCTACTCAGGTCTACTGATACGCAATCCCCTGCTCCTCCTTCCACGTAGAGCTCGGGGAATAGATAGTCTTCAGGTTTATACTCTAGCAAAACAACACCTCTACCTATCCCTTGTTATAGCGTACTCTGTGAGAACCAGTAGAGCTTCTCTTGCATCCTCGTTAACCACATTCCTCAGGCTTAGGAGGATCTCCTTAGCTCTATCTGCATAAACCCTTGAAAGTCTTAGGGCTTCATCAACAGCGCCACTCTCCTTCACCAGCATAGCTCCTCGCTCTAGATCCTCCAAGCTCTTAGGGGTATTGGGGTCTAGGAGTTTTACGAGAAACTCCCTCTCCTCACCCTTTAGTTTTGAAAGGGCGTAGATAGCTAGGAGTGTCTTCTTACCCCTCCTAAGGTCGCTATAGATAGGCTTACCCGTCTTCTCAGGATCCCCGAACATGCCTAGATAGTCGTCTCTCACCTGGAACGCCACGCCTAGGAGGCTACCGTACTGGCCTAGGAGCTCCACCACCTCGGACTCGGCTCTCGCAGCCACCGCTCCCAGCTTGGCCGAGGCCTCCATCATAGCCCCGGTCTTATGATATACCATGTCTAGGTAGTCTGCAACAGTAACATCTAGGGTTTTCTCGAATAGGAGATCGTATGCTTGGCCTCTAGAAACCTTTATACCAGCAGTAGTTAAAACCTTCATAGCCTCATGGGCGTCGCTCTTCGAAAGCCCGTAGTCAACACTTGATACAATGAACTTGTAGGCGTAGGCGTGTAGTAGATCTCCAGCTAGTATAGCCCAGCTCTCACCCCACAACTTGTGGACTGTGGGAACCCCTCTTCTATAGTCGTCTCTATCCATTATATCATCATGTATTAACGTGAAGGTATGTGAAACCTCTATTGCCGCGGCTAGGGGGAGAGCTCTACTCTCAGCCTCAATCCCCCCTAGCATGTTAGCTACCAGCATGGCTATTGCTGGTCTAAGCCTCTTACCACCGGCTTTAACAAGGTGTAGTGCGGCTTGGTATAGTGATTCCGGTGTTCCGCTTAGATGTTCTAATATAAAGTGGTCTACCAGCCTAGCGTATTTCACCAACACCAGCTCAATATCCACTTTCACGCTTCACCCTCCATAGTAAGGCTTTAAGCCTGTACTCCCTTATATACTCATCTACATTAACACCTCTAAGCTCCAGCTCCTCCCTAAGCCTACCATGGACTACCACCGGGGCTTTCCATAGGTCCTTAACGCTACGCCCTCCCGCTAGAAATACTGCTACCTTAACCTGGTATATTATCGATGATATGAGCTTCCTTAAACTCTCGTAACCACCGTTAACTAGGGCTCTAAGGGCTGGTAAAGCCATCCCAGCAACATCTGCTCCGAGCGCTATAACCTTAACTACATCAAGCCCGTTCCTCACACCACCACTACCCACTATAAAAGCTCTGGGCGCTACAACTCTAGCCTCCACAACCGCTACAGCCGTCGGGTTACCCCAGTAGTCATCCAAACCCCCAGCTGGCTTCAACGGAGATCCATGCTTAGCTCTCGATCTAATAACCTCAGCTTTAACCCAGTTGGTGCCCCCAAGCCCTGCTACATCAAAGCACTCTACACCAGCTTGGTAGAGCTCGGCAACAACCTCCCTTGAGAGGCCTGTGCCAACCTCCTTAACTATAACCGGCTTATCCACCCTTGAAGCTACATCTACAATCTTCTCTAGAACACCCCTGTAGAGAGGCTCGCCCTCATCCTGGAAGGCCTCCTGACCCGGGTTAAGGTGTATAGCTATAGCATCAGCATCTATCATCTCAATAGCTCTAAGAACCTCCCTCACACCATAACCCCTAGCTAGCTGAGGAGCACCAATATTGGCAACGAGAACGGCATTAGGGGCAACCCTCCTAGCAATAGAGTAGGTCTCAGACAACGATGGATCCTCCAAGGCAGCCCTCTGACTACCAACACCCATAGCAATACCGAACTCCTCCGCAACCATAGCAAGCTTCTCATTAATCCAAGACACATCAGGATGGCCACCAGTCATACCAGTAATCATGAGAGGAGCTCTAAGCCTCCTACCACCACAAAAACTAACACTTAAATCAACATCACTCAAATCCAGGCCAGGCATAGGGTTATGAACAAGCCTAACAAACTCAAACAACGTCGACTCACTAGACTCTACCTTACTAGACGCAACAAGCCTAACATGCTCAACCTTCCTAGAAGACGTACTCAAAAACAACACCAAAACCTAGACCACACATAAAACCTAAAAAAGATCACCTAAAACTACAATCTCTGAATCAATAGGTTAAATACGTTACCCTCAGCGATCAGCTGATTATAACCTCCTCTTCGCTCTTGAAATTCTCACACGACTATCAAAGGTAACCTTAAATTTCTTCATCCCCATCTTAAAAGGCGAGCTCTAATGCCTCCGGATGTAGGTGTGTTGTATTTCACATGTGGACTACTTTCGTTCCTACACGTTTTCTCTCTAAGGCTTCTAGTAGGTGTTCGGTGTTCGTTATTATGATGTTGTCGATGGTTTTTGATGCTTCCAAAGCTGTTTTAACCTTTCTCAATATCCCCCCTGTTACATCGTCCCATTTTGTTTGTTTTACTTTTAGCTGGTTTAGGTTTGATAGTATTGGTATAACTTCACCTTTCTCATCCAGTACTCCCGGTTCTCTTATGATGTATACTAGGCAGTCTGCTTTTAGAGCTACTGCTATCCATGCTGCTAGGTCATCTCCACTTATTATCCTTGTCTCCCCGTTTTCAGGGATTGCGTCTCCGTAGGTTACCGGTGTT
>Ga0209143_1000264_pt1 | contig 25840 bp, 27 predicted proteins | sample FaiFalFF_MnMetaG_3_FD_184739 | JGI IMG/M metagenome (GOLD analysis project Ga0209143, IMG submission 184739) | Freshwater microbial communities from Yellowstone National Park, Wyoming, USA - Fairy Falls B (FF_Mn_B) MetaG (SPAdes) (version 3) | ecosystem: Environmental > Aquatic > Freshwater >...
AACCACCTGCCATTAACATATATGATCTCAAGCCTTCCCTGTTTTCCTTCCCATCTTATTCAACCGGCATATCTTATTCTGGGATTAAAGTCTTTGAGTACAAGGTAGCCTTCACCCTCTTTTATAGGCTCTAGGTAATATCTATCACTTCTAACGAATATATGTATCTCCTTCTCACCGGTAAGCCTGTCCATCCAATAGCCTGGTGGAGAGAACTTCCTGATATGCTGAGGTAGCCTACCCTGTTTCTTCAGATCTAGTAGCTTGAAGAACGCGTTCCAAGCCTAATCATTCTTCCGTATAACAGCTTGAGCATTAACGCCTAATGTCTCATTATACTTATAATAATATTTTCTGTTTATCTCATAGTACTTCTTTCTCGTTAGCTCTCCCTTGAAGAATGCTTGCCTCTTCTCATAGTTAAGCTCATTGAATAACCTAGCACATGTTAATCCAATGCCCATTAGGCTCTCATGCTCGTTTTCTGTAGGTAGCAGTCTTAGCTTAACATCTCTCCAGTTATCGCTAAGCCTCTCCTCAATCTCCTCTCTCAGGGCTTGGAGGGGGTTGGGATGCCCATCCATGAGTAATGATCGGGGAGTCGTCCCCCTGGGTCATCCTTCCAGCACATCCACCCACAGATGGACAACCCAACCCCACAATAAAACACGACTAGAGGTTAAAAACCATAACGATCCAAAGCCCCACCCCGCCTTAAAAGACGAGGTTTGCCAAACTTTAATTCTATCAGGGGTATTCACTAGGATTAATAATGCAGCCAACATACATGATCGTAAGATCCCTAGAACCAGGGTTCAACCCAAAACTAAAATGCTCACAAAAACCCAAGGATACAGATAATCAACAACGAGAAATTCCCAACCTAGATAGAGTCTCTGCAACATTACACGAAGAGGTTACTGGAGACACCCCACATCTCTTTGCATCATACGATAACTTCCTAGCGATCATAGGATCTATCTCTCTTGAATGAAGAAGAACAATGATCCTTACTTTATCAATATCATCTATATTTAATACTCTCCTAAGAGAATCATTACTTCTGATCTGCTCAACGGTTGCTACTAACTTTTCTACGTCATCTATTTTAGCTCTCGAGGTCTCCTCAACAACTACTATATAAGGATCTTTGATAATTATTCTATCAGCATGTTTATAAGATATATTTAGAGACCTATATAGATCATCTAGATCTATCTCCAACAAGATCACGAGATCTCTATTCTACTCCTCTCCTCGAGAATCTCCTCAACAATCTTCGCGAACTCATCTTGAGGAATACCTTCATGAGTAACAGGGATCTCCTCAACAAAGACCTTGCTTCTATCTCTCTCTAGCCTAAATAGATATACGGAAACATCCTCAGGATCTATGGCATCTAGAGGATCAAAACCTAGTCTCCTGATATCTCCACCGCTTTTAGCACTGAGTTTAATTAAATTCTCGATCTGAGATAATATATAATCGCTGTGAGTGGTTATGAGAACATATTTATCCGTGTTAATCGCTCTAGCAATCAGCTTAGCCAAAGATCTCTGTGCCTTGGGGTGGAGATGAGCCTCAGGCTCTTCAATAATCACAAGAGTGTGTCTTTTCGATGCTAGAGCTAGTAGAGGCAATAAAATCTCCCTAATACCAGAGGGAGCCTCCGCTAGATTCAGTATCTGACCACTCCACATATATAAATAAATACCAGGGACGCCAGCTTCTCTCTTAACCTCAACTCTACACCCCAGCTCATCTAGGACCTCATCTAAGGATCCTTTGAGCTCTTTGTTGAAATCTTTTTTCTCAAAGACGTCTACTAGCTCAAAATATGTTTCTGAGAAATCCGCCTCTACTCCGCCTACTCCTCTTATCCAACTAATACGTGGATAAGGTCTCAACAAGATCTTTATAACGCCGGCTCTACTGTCAGAGAGAAATAGATTATTAGTTGTACGAAATAATAGAGGAAATGTCTCCAGCGAGTAGTGGTAGATAATATTGGCAATAACTTCGCGGATGAGATCATTAATACTATAGATAGTGCCTCCATAGATCTCTTCCTTATCTCTTTGAATCACTAGGTGCTTAGGATATGGAGTGGTGATCTTTAGAGTTTCGAGAAACTTCTTATTTGGGCTATACTTCTGTAGACTCACTTTATTATCTTTAATCATGAAAGCTATAGACGATATACTTTTACCTCCTAATATAGTCTCTATATCTATCTCGGCTCTATCAGCTCCTATTCTAATTAATTTGTTTATCTCGCCAAAGATCTCTCTCAGCTCTCTCTCTAAGCCTTCAGCGAAGGCTTCTCCTAAGAGATCTATAAGTAGCTCACTCACTATCTTAATATAGTCTGTTACCTCCTCTTCTCCTCTCTGAATCTTCTCATATAATATTCCGAGAGGATCGTATCCTCTAAACACTTCCATAGAGCGTTTATGAAATTTGCTAAATAGAGACACGGAATCAGGAAGAGACTTGGACAATACCCATATCAACTCAGCGACGAGAGATTTACCCACACTATTTCTTCCGATGAATAGTGTGAGGGGTCTTACCTTGATTTCTGCTTCTTCGACCGGGCCAAAGTTTCTTAGTCTTACTCTGATAAACTCAGATTCTGTCTCGCTACTCATCTAGCTCTATACCTAATTAAATAGGATTTTAGAGGTTATGAATATTTCTGGATCTGCCAAAATTGTTAGGGAGTCGATCTATGCATAGATGATCTATTCTTTCAAAATAATCCGCTATCTAGATGCTGAGTATCTATAGATAGGAAGAAACGGATTTGCATCCTGTTGAAAAAACTTATATATTATATTGTTGATTACAGCTGAAAACCTAGCCCTTCAGGACAGAGAGGAGGTCAGTGATATAGGCTCCGGAGGCTTGAACCCTGCTGTGTTTATGCTGACCTCCTCCCCGCCTTGAAAGGGCGGGGGTTTCCCAGCCCTCTTACCGGCGGCTCATAGGTTCCCCCCATCTATTCGGGTTTACATCTGTCATCTGGGAGGCAGTCGGGGTGGCCAGAGATCCCCCAGGAATTACTTTGATCCTTAGCTTTTTCAAAGCCCTCTTCCTAATGTTTAGCTTCCCTATGACGTCTCTATCTGCTTCTAATCCGCATCTGGGGCATCTAAGTCTTCTATATCCAGTCTCCTCAAGCTTTGAATCGCATTTTGGGCATTCCGATGATGTCCCGTTTGGCTTTACAATGGCTAGTGGAACCCCGTGTTTCTCTGCCTGCCAGTCTATCCACCTCCCAAGCCTTGAATACCCCATTATTATGAGCTTTGTCCTGTGATCCTTGTTCTTTATCTTTCTCAGAGAATTTATCAGTCCTGTTAGATCCTCTCTAGCTACTGCATATCCAAGCCTCTTAGCTAGCCCCACGATCCTCAGTGATGTTTTTCTAGCCCAGTCCTCCAATATATTCCTAGCCTTCCTATGATAGGATCTTATTCTATTTAGTATAGCTTTTCTCCTCCTCCATGCAGGATACCTAGCTGATGAGTATCTCTTCTGAAGATCCTCGGCAAGCTTCTTCCACCTATGGGCTTCACCGATCTTGGTGTCCCTCTCCTTGTTTATCCTATCATCTCCATACACGATCTTCCTCTCAATGATATCCACAGCTATAGTGTCTCTAGGCTGATAAGGCTGTGGCTTGTGTATCTTCTTTGATATCCAAAGCATCATCTTTCCATCTCTATAGACTAGCCTTGCCTCCCCATTCTCATACTGATCATACCTCCTATCCCAGCCAATGATCTTGAGTTTAACCCCTCCTATGATCTCTACATAGCCATCTTTAATCCTGTACCCTGATCCTTGGTGTAGGAGCATGCTCAGCTTCCTAACCCTAGGTCTCCTCCCTTTCCTAGGATTGTTCCTCCAGGCATTGGCATTTGCAAGGGCATCCCTATAGCAGTCGAGGGCCACCCTTGATGGGAGGTCGAACCATTCTCTGAGTTCTCTGTATAGAGCGTTGTGAACCTTCCCAATGCTCCTCAAACCAAGGCTCAGGATCTTATTTATTGCATAGTTTAGGGCTGTGTTGTATCTCTTGAGGAGCTCTATAGCCCCAGGCTAGGGACTAACCCCCATGCCGATCGAGATGGTTAGCAAACCCTCACCACCAGAGGCCATAGAGCCCCTCCAAAAACAAAAACCTAGAGAACAAATAAAACCATCCCCGCCTTGAAGGGCGAGGCTTTCAATTGTAACCATTCTTTCTCTTGTTTGGTTTACGTTTGTTCTTTTTACTAATTGCTTCTCTTGTTCTTTATTCTTGATCTTGTTTGGAGACTCAGGCTACTAAGAAAACCTATACCCCGCAAACAAATCACCACAGCTAGAGGCTTCGCCCTTACTATTGAACAAAAAATTTATAAGCTTTTTGGTGTATTTTTGTTGATGTTGGGTGTGGACGAGTCTAGCAGGCATTGAGCCCACACCTCCACAGGCTGACGGCGGGGTCTGAGTGGTGATGCCGCACTCGCGAGGGGCTCTAGAAAGATGATAAGAAGCCCCAGAGGATGCAGAACTCCCATCTAAAGGACAGAGAGCCGTTAGCTGGGACTACCCTTCGTGTGAGTATTAAGAACCCTACCCACCCTAGAGGGTGGGGCTTGTCTATCTTAAATATCAAGATAATTACCCCTTTAAGAGATATCTAAGGTGGTGACGCTCTATGGTATTTCACATAATTACGATCACTCAGACACCTCTGGTGAGGTTCAGAATAGGGGTTGAAGATATAGTCAAGAGGTTTGGATCTGTAAAGGAATTCTTGGATCTATCTCTACTTAGAGAGGGTGAGGACTATATACTAAGCCCTGGAGGCGTTACCAGGATGGTCTATCCATTTCTCCAAAGGCTTGTAAATTTGGGGGGCTCTCCATGGTGGGTCTCGCTTAATCCTCAAGCTCCTCCGAGGGTGGTGGCTAACGGGATAAAGATCCAACATATATCGGTTCCAACCGAGAAGGTGAAAGGGTATGGAAAGGCAAAAGAGGTTATATGGGGAGCTTTCCATATGATCGATGAGAGCGCTTCACAGGCTCAGGATCTCTTGTGGATGGATGAATATATAGATTATATATATTATAATAGAAAAGTCGCGCAAACAGTTGATCAGCTAGATAGAGAGGAGGATTTTGATGTGATATATGTACATGATTTTCAACACCTCCCATTGGGAACCATGCTAATTTCCATAAAGCCTAGGATCTTTAGATGGCATATTCCGCTGGAGAAAAGCCTAATCCCAGATACTTGGATCTCCTCTCTAGAACTTTATCTAAATAAATATGACACTATAATAGTCAGTAGCAAGAGGTATATAAGGGATCTCATTGAAATGGGGTATAAGGGTAGAGCTGTTGAGATGCCCCCATATGTAGATCCAACACAATATAGAACTCCGCCAAGAGAGGAGATCGAGAAGTTTGCATCTAAATACAATATAGATGTGGACGATAAACTAATCCTTATCGTTGCTAGAATGGATCCTATGAAGGGCCAGGACAGAGCTATCAAGGCTCTAAAGCTTGTTAAAGAAGAGATCCCGAGAGCCAAGCTTATGCTTGTTGGAAATGGCAGCTTCTCGAGCTCGAAGAACGGTATAGGCCTTGGCAAGGGGGAGAGATGGGCTCGATACCTATCCAGCCTAGCCTATGAGCTCGGGCTCATAGATAGTGTGATAATGACTGGATATCTTACTCAGAGAGAGCTCGAGGCAGCATATTCAAGAGCTGATGTCATACTCCTTCCATCCATAATAGAAGGCTTTGGTCTCGTAGTGGTTGAGGGCTGGCTATATAAGAAGCCAGTCATAGTGAGCACTAGAGCAGGTATTGCAGATCTTGTGAGGGACGGTGAGAACGGCTTTATAGCTGAGCCAGACGACATTAGGGGTATGGCTGAGAGAATTAAGGAGGTTTTGAAGAATGATAAATTAGCTGAGGAGCTAGGGATAAGAGGATATGAGACTTCGAAGAGATGTTATATTGACACGGTTCTTAAGGAAGAGATGAAGGTTATAGAGAAGACTATTGAGGGGAGATAATTGGTTTTTGAGGAGTTTGTGCCGTTCTTTCAGAACCTATATCCCTTGTTCTATTTCATAGCGATTGTTATGGTGACTTGGCTGGTCTCTAGGATCGTTGATAGCGTTGTGAGGAGAGCCCTCTCAATGCTTCCACACCTAATTCTCACAAGGGTTAGGAAGGGGATATCCGTATTCATTTGGATCATCGGATTATTAACTGCTATTGAGCAGCTGGGTCTTAGAGCTGAGATCTTAGTAGCGATAATGGTCCTTTTAGGCGTGACCGTTATAATAGCCCTCAGAGATATATTATCCAACATAGCAAGCAAATACTTTTCAGATATATATGTGCCATATAAGGTTGGCGATAGAATAAGTGTCGCCGGATATACAGGATCCGTGGTAGAGATCAACCCCCTCGTAACAGTTCTCCTAACAGACGAAGGAAAAACAATCTCTGTACCAAATAAATTCTTTATCTCAAGCATAGTTATTAACGAGACTAGAGAGGCATGGAGAGAAATAATCATACCGATTCTAGTAGAGAAAAGCCTAGACATCGCTGAGGTGGAATCGGAGATACTTAAGAGAGTTAATAAGCTAAGATCAAGACTTGATGATAGATTTCCACCAACCTTTATAACACGGAGATCCAGCGGGGATGGCGTCGAGCTAACCCTTGTTACCAGGATAAAAGATCCCATGGATAAAGATACTATAGTGAATGAAATAAACAAGAGAATCTCGGAAGCTATAGAGGACGTCAGAAGAAGATCTAAGGGAAAAGGACACAGCGTAATAACAAGCTAATAACCACCTTCAAGGCAGAACTTCAAAGCCAATAACCGAAACAGCTTAAAATATAGACAGGGTTAAGAGATTAAGAGAGTTACAATACACCTAACTAAGAGCGGAACATAGAGAATCTACACCCATGAAAATTCCATGAAAATGTAGATTTTAAGAAATAAGGAGTACTAGAACTAAAATAATAATGATGAGACTAATAGTAACAGCATAGAAGCAATCTCAGCCTCTATAGAACTCAGCCTTTCACCAACCTTTGAGAACGGGGCTCACAAGGGATCTGGGTATATAGTTGTATTTATTAATTCTGCATAGAGAGATAGTACCTCATTAAGAAGGCTTTACAAGATCATTGATGGCTTTAGATACTTCTGATTATTTATATGTGATTTGATGTGTGTATAGGGAGAGAATGTTGGCTCAGGCTCATAAGTCTTTAATCCCTAGCTATTTTGATGATTAGGTGATACCCTAACCCTAGTGTGATGTATATATAGATACTCTCGGGAAGCAATATACTTTGGAGCTCCCGAGGCAGAGGCTCTAGATGGGGGCTCTGCCCCAATAGAGCCTCGGGATCCAAGGGTAGATGGGAGCCCGGTGCCGCTGGGCTCAACAGCCACCCATGAAACCACAGGGCTAGAAACCCTGTGGATCAAGAAGCAAAGCAGCACAAACAAAGGAATATCAGCGATAATCAACAACCATCGGGGGACAAGCGGATATGCTTCTGGGTCTCTCCTTAGTGATATTGGGGCACTCTGATGAGTGCCCATCTGAGGTATCAACCCCCAAACCTTCAAAACATTACCCATATACCCATATCACAGCAATAGACATTTCTCTAGAAAACTTAAAAACACAAAACATATCCTGCTCAAAGGGACTAGTTTGCCCCCTATGCGATATCATCAGAGTGGGACGGCTCATGCATATGGAAACTGATTTAAGATGTCTATCTATTAGAATATAGAGTTGGGTGGAATGTCACAATTACTCAAGAAAGTAGTTGAGGTTGTTTCTGAGGTTCTTATCGAGAAGGAGTATGAGGTGAGGTTAATACTAGCTGCGATTCTAGCTAGGGGACATGTGTTGATAGAAGGTATACCTGGTGTTGCTAAAACCCTCACAGCTAAGGTTATCTCGAGGGTTATGGGTCTTAATTTTAGAAGAATCCAGATGACCCCTGATCTGCTGCCGAGCGACATTATAGGGGGGTACATATATGATCAGAGATCAGGCTCCTTTGTACTTAGAAAGGGTCCTATATTCACTAATATATTGCTTGTTGACGAGATAAACAGGGCGTCCCCGAGGACCCAGAGTGCTTTGCTAGAGGCGATGCAGGAGAGGCAGGTCACTATTGAGGGGGATACCTACAGGCTTGAAGAGCCTTTCATTGTGCTTGCAACCCAGAACCCTGTGGAATCGGAGGGCGTCTTCCCCCTCCCAGGATCTCAGCTAGATAGGTTTTTGGTCAAGATAGAGAGCTCTTATCCAAGTACTAAGGGGTTGATCGAGATCGTCAAGAGGATAGAGATCATTGAAGAGGCGTATAATAATTTAAAGCCTGTGCTTTCTAGAGAGGAGGTATTAGGCGCTATAAATGCAGCTTCTAGGGTTGATGTTGACGACTCCATATATGAATATATAGTGAGAATTATAGAGGTTACTAAGAAGCATAGAACGCTATTGATAGGGGTATCTCCAAGGGCTGGGATAGCTCTTGCTAGGCTTGCTAAGGCATGGGCTTATCTAGATGGGAGAAGCTATGTGATCCCAGACGATGTTAAAGCAGTAGCGATTCCTGTTCTAAGGCATAGACTAGTCTTCAAACCTGAATACGAGATAGAGGGTGTAGATCCAGTATTAATTATTAAGGAGATCTTAGCTAATGTTGAGGTGCCAAGACCATGAGGCTGGTATCATTACTAGCCATTGCTATAATCCTCGCCTTAATAACCATGTCTCAGCATGTGCATTCCCAGATGGCTAGCAATACATCAGCCTCTAGCGATGATATAAGCGTCTATCTAGGAATGCATACGATCAATTTTACGCAGGTGCTAGCCACAGGTGTGGAAGGATCTAGAGGATCTATAGGCTATCTTGGGACAAATGTTTCAAAGATCCTCGAGGCTATAAAGAATATAACCCTTGGGTGTGATACGCTATCATGTATAACAGCCAATGTAAGTGCTAGGGCTTCTATAGAGCAGAGTCTTAGAGAGCTTGAGAGATCAGGGTATATAGATCCAGGAGCGGTTGATGAAGTAATAAGCAGCATATATCAAACATCCATGAGCGATGAGGCTTTGAGGAGATTACTTAGCAATCCCGATATATTACAGCTAATAGCGAGTGTCTCAGCAGATAACCCACCTATAAATGTGTTAGGGGTTCTCGATAGCCTCTTCAGAGGAGGCAGGATTTCTCTTAGCGAGTATATAGCAGCTCTCGAACTCCTAAAGAGGATCTCCGTAAACCAGGGCCTGCAGGGAGATGCACTAGCTATTGATAAGATGCAGCTGGAGATAATAAGACAGCTAATAATCTCCAGGACAGCTGAGGGGCTTGTTAGGGGTCTCGCCAACATATTGGTGTCGTCTAATATCTCATCACAGCAGATCCAGACTGGGCATGTTAATAATGGGGGCAATGTTTATCTGGGGTATCGGCCATACCCAATATATCTACCGCTGCCAGGTGGGATACTAAGCATGGATCAACAGTACATGTTCTTAGCCTTGCTGGGGTTCTCAGCAGCAGTAGCTATTATAGCAATAGGGATTCCCAGAAAACGTCTTAGGAGAACATCTATAAGGGGTAAAGATGAAGCACAGAGGATCTCTCAATCGAGATTCACAGGAATTGTTAGGATATATTGGAGAGCTGTCGAGATCCTCTCCGCCAGGGTTCCACGGGGTAGGAGTGAGACCCATAGAGAGTACTTGGAAAAGGTGAGGAGAACTATTAGAGTTCCAGGGGCTTTTGAGGATCTCACAGAGATATATGAGAGAGTTAGATATGCCCACGAGCCTGAGGAGAGGTACTATGAGAGGGCTTTGAAGGACTATAGGGAGCTAGGTGGCGATGAGACCGACTAGGGCTGTTATAGAGATTCTGCCAAGGGTTTCAATATTAATCATACTTGTCCCCATTCTATTAAATATTAATGTATATGTTTCTCTACTAGCTAAAATCCCTCTACTTATATCTAGGGGCAGTCTTGACCTAGCTTCATACCCTCTACTCATATTTGTATCTATGCTAAGCGGTTTGGCAACCATAATATCCCCATCGCCATCGATGTTCACACTCACTATATTCTTTATAGCCCTCGCAGATCCCAGACTTATCATATCTCTGGGTATCTATACGATCATTATAGCATTCTCAATAATGCTTGCCTCAGATGTAGTAAGAAATATATATAGGGGTTCAGAGGAAGCTCTAATATATATAAACCAGAGCCCTAGGAGCTTGGCAATCGGCCTCTCAGCATTTTTTATAGTTTATATAGCATTTCCTCTGCTCATGTCTCTCCTCATAGCGTCTTATATATTCTCATTCAAACTTCATACTCAGAGCCCCTATCTAGCTCCGATAACCTCTTTCCTCAACAACAACCCAGCAGGCTCTATAGTAATGGTCTCTATTATGCTTGCAGTATTCTATGTACTATCGAGATATGCCGTTGAGATTTCTTTATTATATGCTATGCCTAACCCAAGGCTAGCGATCTCAGAGCTATCAAGTGTAGCCAATGTTTCATGGGTGAGACCTTCTCTTGGATTTCTAAGGGGCTTCATAGTATCTGCTTTCATAACACCTCCTATATATCATATGATACGTCGAATCCTAGCATCTCTCGGTGTGGGGATAGAAGATTCTGGGGATCTCATAGCTAGTATTATGATCGGCCTGCTGGGGTTGGTTCTCTTTGCCCTTATATGGGCCTTGGTATCTAGAGGCCTATTTACAGAGGAGAGGGAGCCGAGCATAAGGGGGATCATATATCTCGCATCTATTACCGCGATAATATATGTTATATCTCTAATCCTAGGAGCCTCCTTATTGACCTCCCAGCCTCAGAGGAGTCTTGATACTCTTCTAGCCCCTATAGCACAATACTATAGAGATCTTTGGATAATGGCTGAGCTTGTTATAAGGGCTGTTGGTGGTGCTCCATGAAAAGGGTTAAGGATATGAGGGGCAAGTCTTTTGAAACGCTTGTAGGAGGCATTACGGTGCTTACGCTTATCCTCATAGGGCTTGTATCTATATTGGAGCTAGGCCCGCCACAGATTATGATCTACACCGGTGCAACACCATTCAACACAGGGCTTCTTGGCATAAGCGAGCTATATGCTGAAACAAAGTTTAGATATCCAAACACATTTGTGGTTGTTAATTGGAGCAGGTCTCCGCCACTCCCGGATAGCTGCCGAGTTGCGGTTTTGATTTCAATATCGCCTGAGATTCCCTATAGCAATGAGGAAGCCAGCTTAATAGGGGATCTCCTCTCTAAATGCTCTGAAAAAGGGATCCTAGTTGCTGATGAGAGTGGGAATTCTAATGTGTTGTTAGCTTCCTTAGGATCTTCTGTAAGAGTTGTCGGCAACAAGATCCTGGATATAGCATCAGGACTACCATATCCCACAGCTATTTTCAACACCTCCTGGGGCTATGGAGGCGAGCTAACCCTCGATATAGTGTCAAGCCTGTCTAAGATAGATCTTGAGGGCCACTCCACGTTGCTATCTGGCTTTATACCAGCAGCCTATGTGTCAAACCAGTCTGGAGAAGCAGGGGCGAATGTTTACTTCGACATTCCAGTTGCGTATGAAGATATGTTTGGAAACACAACTGCCTTTGTTATAGGCGATGGCTCTATATTCCTTAACCAGGTTATGAGGAGCAGCTATAGGGATAAATATCTATCACTATATACCGAGATACTAGATCATATCTGTAAGTATAGAGCCGACTGTTATATTTTATTCGATGCGACTAGATATATAGGCGGAGATCCTGTTTCGATTATTATGAGAGGTGTAAATCCAGTCCTCTTAGTTACGCCAGAGTTTATAGCAGCTTCTATAGCGAGGATCATACACCCAGCAACATGGCTTCCTCCAGTCGTTTCTTGGGCCGATACAGCTATTCAGAGGCTAGTAGTGATATCAAACCTAGCTAGGGTTCTAGTTATAAGCACATCAGTCCTCATCCTATCACTTGTGCTCCTCTCAAAAACCCCGGCTAGGAGGACAGATGCCCCTATAGCTTCTGAAGAAGATATCTCAATAGCGCTGGAAGGAAGACTCACAGATCTTGTTAGAAAGCCCTCTATAGGTAGGAGAGAGTTTCAAGATATCTATAGAGCGATCGACGAGATCGTATATAGGTGGTTTGGAACAAGGCTAGCCTCAAAAGAATGCCCATCAAAGCTATCAGAAGGCGGTGTAGACCCCAAGAGAGCAAAGAGCTTCTGTAGATATATGAGTAAAATGGGTAGAAGAGCGGCGTTAGAAACGATCTATCCCCCCATCGTAAGATGGGAGAAGGCTGTTGAAAAGGCTCTAAAGCTCTACTCAGAGATCAGCGCTTCACAAGACCTGCATCGCTTAAAAGTTTGAGAACAGCATATACTTTCTAAACCTATGGAAAAGGTTGGGCGCATCCTAAATATGACAGCTCAAAAGTCTCGCCATCTAGGGCGGGAAGGAGATCAGTAGGATCTACCTAGGATCATAATAATCTGCCATAGCTTATCAGCGAGCCGAATGATGCTGGTTTATACTGGTTGATGTATTACTTTGATCCTCTCAAAGCTTTTATGCAGCAACTGACCTCCTCCTCTTTCAATTCTATAAGGTCTTTTTGCCGAGGTCTTTAGCCCGTTACCCTTATTCCCCTTGTGGGGGGCTCTGGACTATGGATTTTATAATAGTCTTGAGACATAGGTTTAACCCAGTGTGCCCAGCTTTTTATAGAGTATTGCTAGAGGTGGCCCCCAAGACCCATACTTATCATTATCGAAAAATACCAGAGGATGCAGAATTATAAATACCAGTCTTATCCTAAAGGGTGAGACTTTAAGTTGCAACATTAAGAAGATCACAAGAAGCTCGATGAACAGTTAAGAGGAGCTGTATCCTTTTTCATGGTAATGGAGATGCTTTTATATATATTCGTTTATTCTCCAGCTTAAGCTTATAAGCATCTAATCCATAGCTGTTTTGATTATGAGGCGATATCTCTGCTATATCTTGGGATACCTCGGGATGCTATGATGCCCAGAGCTCCCGTGCTTCCAACCCTAGATAGGAGCCCCTTTCCGCGGGTTTAAAAGCCACTAGTGAAACCATAGAGATCCCAAGATCTCTTTGGGGAGGTGGAAACCCTTGATGGCCACAGGATCAAAAACCCTATGGATCAAGAAGCAAAGCGACACAAACAGAAGAAAATCAATGATAACCAATGACCATCGGGGGACAAGCGGGAATAGTTCCAGAGGAACTTCACCATCTGTTTTAGGGAGATCGGCTTCCGAATAGTGCTAAGACCCCCCGTCCTAGAGAAAATTGCTTTTTGGGTTGTATGTTGATTATTGTTGGTGTTGCTATGGGTAGCGGACTTGTCAGTAAGATCCTCGAGGAGAAATTGGCTAAGCTTTCGAAGCTTGTTGAAGAGCTCTCCCTAAAGGGTTTGATCATTGTGAGTGAGTCTATGAATAGGTGGATTCTTGGGAAGAGCCTCTCATCTGTAGTATCTGTTAAGCCCGACGGCGTTAGGGTCTATGTCCCTGTTTTGGAATATACAAGGGCTCTGGATCACCTCTCAGGCATTAGATCTATAGAGGTTATAGCTTACCAGAGATACCCCTTAGACGTCCCCGAGAACTTTAATGTCTTCAAAGGAGGTTTAGAGGATCTTATTAGAAGAGAGGTGAGTGTTAAAGGTGCTATAGGATGCGATCTTTCCTATCTTGGTAAGAGGATGCTCGAAATTCTCATGGGGAGGTGTGTCGACATCTCTGAAGACCTTTGGGCTATAAGGGCTTCCAAGTCTCAAAGCGAGTTAGAGGCTATTTCGAAGGCTGCTGAGATAGCTTCGAGAGCCTATCTAGACGTTGTCGAAGGTATCCATGAGGGCATATCTGAGAGAGAGCTTGCAGGCGATATCGATAGGGCTTTGAGGAGAAGGGGTTCTGAGGGATATGCTTTTCCAACAATAGTTGCTTCAGGGCCCAACGCTTCATATCCACATGCAGAGCCTAGCGATAGGGTTATCTCAGAAGGTGATGCTGTTGTAATTGATATGGGGGCTGTGTATATGGGCTATGTATCAGATATGACTAGAATGGTTATAGGGAAGAAGATCGATCAGGAGGTTAGAAAGGCGTTAGGCTCTGGAAAAGATATCTCCTGGAGTCAAGGCCTCAGAGATCGATGAGGCTGCGAGAAGCACATTAGAGAAAAGGGGATATGGAAAGTACTATATACACTCAACAGGACATGGAGTTGGCGTTGAGGTCCACGAGCAACCACTTCTCTCAAGATCCTCTCAATCAACTCTAGAGAAAGGCTATGTAATAACCGTAGAACCAGGCATATACATACCCGGCAAGCTAGGAGTAAGATTAGAGGAGCTGGTTCTAGTAAGTGAGAAAGGAGCAGTTATACTTACTAAAGCGCCTAGGCTGACCTCCTCCCCGCCCTGAAGGGCGAGGCTTTCAGTTGTAAACATTAGGAAGAGATACCTAGAAGATGAGAAATGGAAGAGAACAAGAATGCAAGGATCTACCCATAGCTGTAGGCTGGGATTGCCCTATGTGAGTGGATGCATATAATATGGATCTCGATGAAAGTCCTGCCCGATGTGGTGAAGTCGAGAGAAGAGGACTTGACAAACACTAAGCCCTATGAAATCCTAACCCCTAATATTTATCCTAGGTAGGTGCTATTCAAATTCTCTAATACTGCTACTTCACTTAGTCACTTATCACCGGTCAAGAATTGAGATGCACCTATGTATTTAGCTGATGAGATCTGCAATGCACGAGCTTCATATATATGGTGTTTCACTATTAGTCTCCAGCTATCTCTTAGTATGCTAATTTTTATTAGGAACTATTAGTATAAGTCCTATCCTCGTCATTCTTCTAGTCTCTAATAGAAATCTTTTCCTCGTTATTTGATATGCTTCGACATCGATCCTACCAATGCTAGCAGCTTTATCTAGGGCCCCGAGCACCTAACCTATATTCCAGAGGCTATAGGATAGCGTTACATCTCCAGCATATGCTTTCAAGTATAACTCCCTTACCTTATCACTACCTGGTTCTCTAATGTACCTCTTTATTATGGCTGAACTGTCAAGATACACTATCGACCCTCTCATCCCTCATAACCCTGATTAGATCGCTTACAGATCCCTCCCTAGGTTTAATAGGCTCAAAGTCTACCACATAATCCTCATAGCCAGCTAGATCCAGCAATACATCGCTTAAAATATCCTCAATAATCTCCTCTCTAATAATATTCTCAAGCATCCTGCTAATTTCAACATTCCTCTTCAAAGCATATTCTCTGAACCTCTCCCTAGCCCCCTATCAATGTAAATACTTGTCTTACCCTCACTACTCCATACCTCCAATACATATTATACCTAAAACAGATATCTCACAACTAAAAGTCTCGCCATTTAAAGCGGGAAGGAAGTCAGCAAGGTTTTCTCAGATACTGATGATTCCTCTAGGCATATATTATTATGGAATATTCTATGGGACTTGATCTCAGTTTTATTGACACCGCCTGGGATCCTTATTAGACATTTTATCAGATGATATATAATCTCGACATAAGGTTGATTAGACGTGCATTATCATTATTAATGCGATCTCCCTAATTATCATTAAATAATATTTATGCCAAGTCATAAGAGGCAATTCGGTATAGAGGTTTGACATGAGAACTAAGGCTAGAGGTTTTTAATAATCAAGCTACGAGCTAAAATCTTGAATTGCAAGATCTAATACTTTATAAAGGAAGAGGCTGAGTGGGATTAGGAAAGGATTGATTAAAGTAGAGTAGATCTATATTAGGTTCAGTATATTTTGAGCATAGCTAGGCTCCATATAATCGATGATCTAGCATCTTATTTTATTGGGAGCGTTATGGCTCCTCTCGATGCTTGTGATACTAGCGAGGCATATTTAGCTAGTAACCCGGTTCTATATCTTGGGGGCTTTGGAACCCAGTTCTTTAGTCTCCTTTTAACCTCATCCTCGGGCACTAGAAGGTCTAGTCTCCGGTTATCAATATCGATCACTATTTTATCTCCATTCTCCACCACAGCTATTGGCCCTCCAACTGCTGCCTCTGGAGCTACATGACCCACCATAGGGCCTCTGGTGGCTCCGCTGAACCTTCCATCTGTAACCATTGCTACATTCTCGAGACCTGCGCCCACTATTGCTGCAGTCACCCTTAACATCTCAGGCATTCCAGGGCCTCCTTTTGGACCCTCGTATCTAATTACTACTACGCTACCCTCACTAACCTCGCCTCTCTCAATTCCTTTAAACGCCTCGTCCTCCCCATCGTATACTATCGCCTTGCCCTCGAATCTTACTATATTTGCCGCAGCAACCTTGATCACGGCTCCCTCGGGCGCTAGGCTCCCTTTTAATATAACTATACCTCCAATCCTCTTGAAGGGGTTATCAACGCTTCTTACAATGTGATCGTGTGGAACTCTCGGGAATCTATAACTCTCGAGATTCTCCTTCACAGTTTTTCCTGTGACCGTTAGAGCGTCTCCGTGGATCAGTCCTGCGTCGAGAAGCTTCTTCATTATAAGTGGCACTCCCCCAACCTCGTCTAGATCCGCCATTGTATATTCACCACCAGGCCTTAGACTCGCGATCAAAGGAACTTTCCTGGAGATCCTATTGAAATCATCCAAATCCAGCTTAACGCCAGCCTCATATGCTATTGCAAGTAGATGTAGCACTGCATTTGTCGAGCCGCCTGTTGCCATTAGAACAGCTATTGCATTTTCAAATGCCTCATAGGTTAATATATCTCTTGGCTTTATACCAAGTTCGATCAGCTTCATTAAGGCAACACCGCTCTCCCTAGCATACCAGATCCTCTTTGAAGATGTTGCTGGGGGTGAAGCGCTTCCTGGAAGCGACATTCCGAGCGCCTCTGCTATCGATGCCATCGTGTTTGCTGTGAACATACCTGCGCATGTTCCATATGTTGGGTGGGCTACTCTTTCAAGCTCGATAAGATCTTCTTCGGAGATCTTCCCTCTTAGATAGGCTCCCACAGCCTCGTGGATATCCTCTATGGTTACCTTCCTCCCCCTATAGAACCCTGGCTCTGCGCTTCCACCGTAGAGGTATATAGAGGGTCGGTTGATCCTTGCCATAGCCATTAAGGTGCCGGGCTCTGTCTTATCACATCCAGCAATCCCTACTAACCCATCGAACGCGTGGGCCATGAACTGGGCCTCGATCATATCGGCCACGAGATCCCTGCTGACAAGGCTATACCTCATGCCCTCAGATCCCATGCCGATGTTATCGTTAACCACCATCACAGGAAAAGCAAGAGGTGTTCCACCGCCCATCTTAACACCTTCTTTTATAAATGCCGATAGTGACATGGTATGTATGTTACACGGCCCTGCCTCGCTCCAGGCAACAGATATCGCTATTAAAGGCTTCCCAATATCCAGATCCGTAAGACCTATAGACCTTAGAAAAGCCCTATGGGGAGCGTTAAGCAAACCATGATATCTCCCCTTGCTTGGAAGCTCCTCTCCATAGAATCTTCTCTCGGTCTCCAAGCTCTCACCAGAGCTTCAAAACAATATTAACTTAGCTAAGTTATATACTTATATCGAACATTCTATCTTATCTTAACTATGATTTTATAATCTTAGGTATGTATTTTTTCACAAGACTTGTCCTAAATAGCCCTATCTCTGGGGTTGGGACGCCCCAAACCTCTCACTCCTAAAGAGACAAAGGTTCCCTTTGAAGTCAGATGGGAGGTCAGACGGTTTATAGCTCCCAAAGGATAAAAACCTGGGAATCTTAACATGTTGTGGAGATGAAGATCCCCCTACTAGCTGAGCTAATGATGATCTTTCGGTCGTCCTGATCAGGTTTAAACATCGTATCTAGCGGCTATAGTGGGGTGAGAATAGTGCAACAGTGGAACTAGATAAAATTGCAGTATTTAGTCTCAAGCTAATGCTATTGGTTTATTTCTCTTTACCTCATCTATCAATACATTTGCATTTATATATGAGATATGTTGGTTATTAGATTAGAGAGAATGGGGGTGAAGCTGATCGTGGGGGAGAGGAATATAGTTGTTGAGCAGCTAAATCAAACACCTGTTGAGAGACTGGAGGTAGAGCTTGTTGAGAGGAAGGGTGTTGGGCATCCCGACTATATAGCGGATTCAGCTTCAGAGGTCTCCAGCATAGCTCTATCCCAGTTCTATAGAAAGGAGTTTGGATATATACTCCACCATAATCTAGATAAAACCCTCGTGGTAGGGGGTCAGGCAAGCCCTAAGTTTGGCGGTGGCGAGGTTATCCAGCCTATATACATTGTAGTTTCTGGAAGGGCCACAACGACGGTTTTCAAGGGTGGCGAGGTTATAAAGATTCCTATCGGGCCTCTAATCACAGGTGCTGTTAAGGATTGGATTAGGAGGAACTTCAGGTTTCTAGATCCTGAGAGGCACGTTGTTATAGATTATAGGATTGGCCAAGGCAGTGCTGATCTTGCAGGACTCTACGAGCTTGGTAAGGAGAAGGCTCCGCTGGCTAACGATACCAGTTTCGGCGTTGGTTTTGCGCCTCTAACAGATCTAGAGAGAGTTGTGCTTGAGATTGAGAGGATGCTCAATTCCAGGGACTTCAAGTCGAGATACCCTGAGGTTGGGGAGGATGTGAAGGTTATGGGGCTGAGGATCGGGAGGAATGTTAAGATTACTATAGCAGCATCTATGATCTCTCATTTAGTTAGCGATCTGGATCACTATCTCTCCGTTAAAGAAGAGGTTAGAAACAAAATAGCAGATCTTATTGCCAGGCTAGCTAGATTCGATAATGTAGAGGTATATATAAATACAGCCGATAGACCAGAGAAGGGGCTTGTATATCTAACCGTGACAGGGACATCGGCAGAGCATGGAGATGACGGAATGACTGGAAGGGGTAATAGGGCTAATGGGCTGATAACTCCTATGAGACCTATGAGTCTTGAGGCAACAGCTGGTAAGAATCCTGTGTCTCACGTAGGGAAGATCTATAATGCTCTGGCTACGATTATAGCGAATGATATATATAGAAGGGTTAATGGAATAGTAGAGGTATATGTAAGTCTTCTAAGCCAGATTGGAAGGCCGATCGATATGCCTTTAGTAGCATCTGTGAAGGTGATTCCTGAGAAGACACTTACTCAGGATATGAAGAATGAGATAGCTAGAATTGTTGAGGAGCATCTAGACAACATAACCAGGCTGAGAGATGATTTCCTAGCTGGTAAGATAATGCTGTTCTGAATAAACACTGCATTGTTGGATCATGGTGTTTCTTCATCTGTTTTGACATTCTCTATACTTTTAAAGATCTCCTCCTCCGATCCCTTTGAAGGTAATTGTCTCGTCCTGAGCTTCTTCGCAAGTATGAAGACCTCTTCAATATCCCTTATATATGATCCCCACCTCTCAGGATCATCCTGGATCTTTCTATATATCTTTAATAACTTGGGCATCTTCCTAAAGCTTATGTCATAAAGCCTTCTATAGTCTGCATCGCTCCACCTCTTCTTACCTGCTAGGCTCTTCAAGATCTTCGAGATCTCATCTATCCTTAGAGCCTCTAGCTGCAGCCTTATAACAACTGCCTCTGGATCATCTTCACCACCGTTTCTAAGCTTCTCCACATACTCTTCGAGGGCCTCTCTATTAGATATAACATACCACCTCTGCCCGCTTGTATGGAGAGTAGTTTTGATCAAGCCATATTCTTTCTCGAGGATCCTAAGTAGAGGGGAGGGGTTATAGCTATACCCCATTATGCCTAGCTCCTCAACAACAGATCTATAGTCAAAGTCGCCGGGAAGAGGTGTAATGGCGTCCTTTGCAAGCTTCTGTGAAGCCCTTACAATAGCCTCTAGCACAGCCCTTCCACGTTCACCATAGCGATAGATGAAGTCAGATATAAGCGCCTCTATGTTATCGCCCTTTATCACCTTGTAGGCCCTGATCGAAATATCTGTTCCAAGATATAATATATAATAAATTAAATTGCTAATCCACCCCTGCTAAGGAAGCATGGTATTACGATCCTAATATGGATATGTAATCCAGATAGCTATGTTTATTCGCTTTCATAGGAGTTTTCTAGTTATCGAAAACGAAGGTTTTCACATTGCCTTCTAGATGCTAATAGAACTACAATTAAAATAGCAATATTAAGCTCATTAGACAACTCCTAGATCTCTTAGGCCTCCTATTAACAGCTCCATCGCTATTGCAGCTATTATTACTGACATAAATTTTCCAAGACCTCTGAGGGTAGTAGTTCCAAGGTATCTCAGCAGCGTGTGGGAGTATCTCAGTAGTGGGTATGTTATCAGGAGTGCTACATAGGCTCCAAGCAGTGTTAATACAAACCCATAGATCCTTGAATAGATTATGAGGGTACTCATAGTTCCTGGACCAACTATAAGGGGTGTTGCTATGGGGACAACTGCGAAGTCACCGCTGGATACCTGCTCAGGCTTGTGACCTGAGATCAGCATGTCGATCGCTATTGCCATTAGCAGAACTCCACCAGCTATTTTGAGTGACGTGAGGCTTATCCCAAATAGTTTGAGTATCTGCTCGCCGGCTATCGAAAAAAGGGTTAGCAGTATAAATATCGTTATCGTAGCTCTATTGACGATCCTCTTAGCAAGGGCTTCCCAATCATTACCGCCTCTCGTACTTTCTAAATAAGATACTAGTGTTGGTATAGCAGCTATAGGATCCATTATTGCGAAGACAGAAATTGCTATCGAGATTACAGTCATAAGATCTGATTGAAACACTATCTCAGAACACCCACATAGAGTTAGGAAGCACCTATAAATTAGGGCAGCGTATTGAAAGCTATACCATTAGGCAGTGGATCAGAATGGTCAGAGAAGGGCTGACCTCCTCCCCTCCCTGAAGAGCGAGGCTTTCGGTTGTAAACACCTTCGCGGAAGCGGGCTTTTAATCCTCTAGCTAAGCACCTCCACCCTGTATTTCCCACTATCAGTAATTTTATCGACCCCCTTAGGCGATATGGATGCTATTGAATAGCATCTATAGCCCCTCTCACCCCTGTAGCACCTCACCTCTAGGATATCTCTAAACCCCTCTAGCTTTTCTACCCAGGATATCATATCAGCTATACAGCTTCTACTATCACAATCCACAGAAATTTTGATTAAAACTCCTGGTGCTTGGTAGGGCTTTATAACTATGCTTCTAGCATCTAGATCTGCTTGTATTGTTACCGATACACCCTCATATAGCCCTAAGAGATCCCTTATAGCTAGCGGTATCGTAACCCTACCCTTAGGATCTATTTTCCCCACATAGCTTACCACACTCAACCATAGCCCCTCATAATAATGCTCTAGCATGTTATTTTTATTAAGATTAATCCATATTCCCAGCCTTACAAGAAAGCTTATCCTTGTAGTTTCACCCCGCTTAAAACTATATATTTAGAAATCATTAGTGTGAAATACTGTCTAGCTGTATTGGTAATATAGTGTGTTATTTACTATATTCTGAGACTAAATTCTAAAAATGGTTATAGCCTATAGAGGTTACAACTGAAACACTCCCCTTGAGGCATTGGTAGTGTTTATAAGCTTTCTAATTATGGTTTTTGAAACCCAAGATGGGCAGGCTCCTAGGGGGTAGGCTGAAAGCAATATAATAGTAAGGCCTCAGACCCGTCTGCCACAGCGGGAGGGGTGGAAATTGGAAGGGAGGAGTTTAGTGAGTATTGCAATAGTATTGAAAGCTTAAATATACGTATACATATACCTTGGTGTCTGGTGTGGGTAGTAAAGTGGTTCCTGTTAGGCTTGATGATTTGTTGAAACTTGTTGATGAGCTTGTTAGGCTTGGTGTCTATAGTTCGAGGAGCGAGGCGTTGAGAGGCCTTATAAGGATCGGTGCTAGATATGTTAGGCAAATTAAGATAGTTGCTAAAGCTGTGAATAAGCTTTTCGAGATGGAGAAAGAGGAGGGGGATATACCTGTTAGACTTGAAGGTGCTCTTGGGCAATTGCTGGCTGAGCGGAAGAGGTTCTAGATCTTGATCTATGTGGATACGAGCGTAATAGTGGCGGCGCTCGACCCAACAGATCCTAGGAGAGAAAAGGCTAGAAAGGCCTTAGAACTCCATGATAACAAGGTAGTCTCCGAGCTGGTTATAGCGGAGCTTGCTAGTATGTTAGCAAGGCAACGTAGAGTGCTGGTCAGTATAAGGGATAAGCTCGGTGTAGATGATCATATGGCATCCATAGCAATAATTCTATATATTTTGAAGAGGTTTAATCTCAAATATACCAGTGTAAGGGGCTTCTCCACAACCTTATTCGGCAAGATATACAATCCATGGCATATGCCATAGAACCGACAGAGAAGCTGAGGCTTAAAACACTAGATCTCCTCCATCTAGCCTATATTAAGGCTATAAGGGAGCAGGGCCTGTGGATACATGCTCTACTAACAGCTGATACTGATTTCAAAGACATCGAAAAGGATCTCCAAGAATCCCTCGGAGTAACAATCAATCTACTGACCCCCCATTTCAATCTCCACCCCACCCCCAAATGTGGGAAGATCCACGATCTTACTATATATTGCTTTCAACCCTATTATCTATTAAGCGTTTTATAGACTCCCCATCTACTCAGACTAACATCTCTCATCTAGGTCATCTAGGGAGCCAGAATTCCGCTTGTCCCCCGATGATCATTGATTGTCATTGATATTAATTTGTTTGTGTTGCTTTGCTTCTTAACCCACAGGGATGTTATAGCATCCCTGTGATTATCGAGGGACTTCCACCTCCCCCAAAGAGATCTAGGGATCTCTATGGGCTCACCGGTGGCTGTCGAGCCCAGCGGCATGGGGCTCCCATCTATGCCTGGATCTCCGAAGCCTTTCTGGGCAGAGCCCACATATAGGGCTTCGAGGCCTTGAGAAGGCTGAGGGTCTATATAGGTGTTCCAGAGGAGCTATCCAATATGCCGAGGATAAGGATTTTAGATGCGGATGCCTCTAGGTTATCAGGTAAATATGTCTATCTATCCGACATAGCTAGGGAGCTGGGGTGGAGGGATGAGCTCTCAGCAGCAGGAGAAGCTGGTGATAGCTATAGGGAAGAGGAAAACAGCTATTGCGAGGGCTATTATTAGGAGTGGGGGGATTGTTAGGGTGAATGGAGCGCCTGTAGAGCTGATCCCTATCGAGATAGCTAGGTTAAAGGTCATGGAGCCCCTTCTCCTATTAGGTGAGAAGGTGAGGAACAGTGTTGATATAGATATAAGGGTATCTGGAGGTGGATACATGTCCCAGGCCGAGGCCTGTAGAATGACGATAGCTAGGGGGCTCGCAATGTTCTTTAGCGATGTTAAGGAGATTAAGGAGATATTTAAGGAGTATGATAGGACGATGCTCTCAGGAGATCCTAGGAGGACGGAGCCGGAGAAGTGGATGAGATACTCAGCCAGGAGGTTTAGACAGAAGTCATATAGGTGATCCCATGATAATCCCTGTTAGATGCTTCACATGTGGCTATCCAGTGGCTAGGCAATGGGACGAGTTCTCTAGGAGAGAGTCAGGGCTGGCGAGGATCCAAAGAAGATTCTCGACGAGCTAGGTATCAAGAGGTATTGTTGTAGAAGAATACTTCTAGCCCACGTACCCCTTGTAAACGATATTATATTCTACTCTAGGAAACTATATGTGGTGCTTGGATAAGCATAGGGTATGAGGAGGGCGGGGATCTGAGGAGATACAGAGAGAGTCTGCGATGGCTACAAAATATGCCACCGTAGAGCTCCTAGTGCCGGTAGATCTCTATCTCTCGCCTGGGATGCATATAGGGACCTATTACTCTAACAAGCAGTTTGAGAGGTTCATATACAGGGTGAGGCCTGATGGGCTCTACATACTAAATGTTAGGAAGATAGATGAGAGGATAAGGATCGCTGATAGGTTCATAGCATCCTTCGAGCCCTCCTCGATAGTGGCTGTAGGTGCTAGGCAGTACAGCTTCAAGCCTGTAGAGATGTTTGCAAAGCTAACAGGTGGGAAAGCTATTTTGGGGAGGTTCATGCCTGGCACATTCATAAATCCTCATTTACCAGGGTATATAGAGCCTGAGGTAGTGATTATATCGGATCCCAGGGTCGATACCCAGGCCCTTACAGAGGCTGTCGAAATCGGGTTGCCTGTGGTTGCCTTCGTAAGCACTGATGCAAAGATCTCAAGGGTAGTTCTAGTGATACCAGGAAACAATAAGGGTAGAAAATCCCTAGCTCTACTCTACTACCTATTAACAAGGCAGGTGCTCAGGGAGAGGGGGCAGCTAGGGCCCAGCCAGGAGCTCTCAGTACTCCTCGAAGAGTTCGAGGCTAAGGTGGTTATTTGAAGAGGAGATACCCAGCAGTCGCTGGGTATTTCTATGAGGCTAAGAGAGAGGATCTGGTTAGAGGATCGAGTGGTGTTATCTCCATCAGCTGGGGATTGGAAAGCTACCGATAAGGGATGCCCAGAGAGATAGGGCTAGAAAGCTCTTTATAGCGCCCCATGCAGGCTATATGTATAGTGGCCCTGTTGCATCATATACATATTACCATATATCCGAGTCAGGGAACCCAGGTGTTTTCATAATAGCTGGTCCTAACCACAGCGGCCTGGGCTCTCTTGTAGCGACTGTGGTGGATTATATATGGGAGACGCCGCTGGGCGAGATCGAGATTGATAGCGGGTTGGCAAAGGCGATAGCTAGGAATAGTAGCTATCTAGATATAGATGATATTCCACACGAGAGCGAGCACTCCATACAGGTTCAGATACCCTTTCTACAGCATATATTTGGAAACAGCTTCAAGATAGTTCCTATCGCAATGGCTATGCAGACTATAGAGGTAGCTAGAGACATAGCTAACGCGATAGCAAGGGCTGTCGAAGACCTAGGAAGAGATGTGATCTATATAGCCTCTACCGACTGGACACATTATGAACCCCATGAAATATCGGTTAAGAAGGATCTAGGGGCGCTTAAGTACGTTAAAAAGCTGGATGTAGAAGGCTTCTACAGATATATAGTAGAGAACAACGTGTCGGCCTGTGGTCCAGGACCCACCATGGTCTTTATATATTTAGCCAAGATCTGGGGGTACAGAGAGACAAGAATATTTAATATGCGACATCCGGCGATGTCACAGGAGAGAGATCGTGGGTAGTTGGCTATGCATCTTCTATGGCGATTTGATGATCCTCTAGGCAGCATTGTTTAGCGACTCGATGTTACAAAATATGCGGACAACATGCCTCTAGGCTCTAATCCTATGCAAGGGTAAGATTAGAAGATGTTAGATAGATAATCTAGATCGATTCACTACTATTATGATTAGAAGAGTGTTAGGCATTGATATACCAGCCAAGATCATGTTTAGTTAATTCTCTTAGTCTTCTCACTATTTTTACCGCTTCTTCTATATTGTCAGTTACTAGAAAATGCATACCCCTTAGAGCGAAGTCCTCGATCTCGTGTGGATCGTTTACAGTCCACATACTGATCAAGAGTCCGTGATTTAGAGCCTCTCTATGAGCCTCAGGATCGTAGCATACTTTGTTCTCATTAAGA
>Ga0209143_1000270_pt1 | contig 25551 bp, 27 predicted proteins | sample FaiFalFF_MnMetaG_3_FD_184739 | JGI IMG/M metagenome (GOLD analysis project Ga0209143, IMG submission 184739) | Freshwater microbial communities from Yellowstone National Park, Wyoming, USA - Fairy Falls B (FF_Mn_B) MetaG (SPAdes) (version 3) | ecosystem: Environmental > Aquatic > Freshwater >...
GCCCGAATCGCAACTGCGCCTGAGCGTCGGGCGGTTCGCCGAGGGATTCCAGACCCGCATCACGCGCGAGCGGTACGCCTTCGAGTGGCAGGGGCGCACAGGCGCACGCCCAACGCGCGAGACCGACCCGCGCCCCGCACTGCTATGGAACTACCGCTTCCGCCAGACCTTCTACAGCGACGACACTGCGCAGTACCTGTTGCAGTCTGCGCTGGAGGGACGGCTGCCGCTGGGTGCGCGCTCGAACTTTAGCCTGCGCTGGAACTACCTGCGCCCCTACGGCTACAGCCCGCTGGGACTCGATCGCACGGGCGTCTACAACCTGCTGAGCGCGGAGCTGCGCCTGAGCGTCGGCGACTGGCAACTTGGCGCACAGAGCAGCTACGACCTGCTGGCGTCGGATAAGGGGCGCGATCCGTGGAGCCCCTTGAACCTGAACTTGGAGTATCAGCCCGCCGAGTGGCTGCGGTGGCGCACGCAGCTGAGCTACGACCCGAACCGTGAGCAGTGGCGCAGCGTGCAGACCGACCTGCAGTGGCGGTTCGGCGACTCGCGCTTGGCGCTGGCGGCGCGCTATGACCCGCAGCGCGCCCGCTGGGGCAGCGTTTTCCTGCGCGTCGACGCCCTCAAGTGGGGTCGGTCGCGCATCTCTGTGCTGACACAATACAACGGCTACCTAAACCGCTTCGAGTCGCGGCAGGCGCTGTGGGTGTACGACCTGCACTGCGCCGAGCTGGAGGTGCGCTACATCGACAACCCGTTCGGCTTCCGCCGCGACACGGGGCTGCAGGTGTTCCTACGCCTGAAGGCGTTGCCAAGCCTCTCACGCTTCGGGTTCGGGCAGTTCGGGCAGCCCGTCGGGACGATTGGTAGCGAGTTTTAGGGCAGGCGCATCGCCACCAGCACTACTTGTATTCCTTCCACGCCCCAAAGCGCGTGTGTAGGCGGTCTAAAGCACCTAATCTACAGTGGGCTGTTCACCTCGGTTGACAGGACCAATTCGATTCGGCGGCCAGAACACGAACAGCACTTTGCCCACCACACGCTTCGCATCCAACAAGCCCCAGTGATGCCCGTCGCTGCTGTTGTTTCGATTGTCACCCAGCATAAGGTACTTGCCAGGGGGTATCGGCTGCGAGGGCGTGCGTAGCACCTTCTGGCGCTCCGCTTCGTCGAACACAGGCTCGCGCATGGTGTTCTCGCCGCCCTTCCAGATATCGCCAAAGTCGTTGTATTCGTAGACCCAGCCGTCGATGATTTTCATCGAGTACTGCGGGATACCGTTAAGGTACGGCTCCTTCAGCAACTTGCCGTTGAGGTACAGCCCTTCGCCTGCCCTAACCTCAATAACATCGCCTGGCAAGCCGATGAGCCGCTTCACGAAGTCGGTTTTGCCTGGCGTTTGCCACGGGTTTAGTGCCCAGTCGGGCGCACGGAACACCACGATATCGAACCGCTTCGGCTCGCCAAAGCGGTAGTTGTATTTGCCCACCATCACCACATCGCCAACCTGTAGGGTAGGCACCATTGACTCAGAGGGGATGTAAAACGGCTGCGCGATATAGGGTCGAATGATGAGGTAGACCAAGATACCTGCGTAGATGACTGCATCCAGCAGGTTGTTGACGAACCGCGCGAGGCGGTTCTGCATCGGCGCGACGATGAGTCGAATCACCGTGCAGACCGCCATCGCGAACACGACGGTAGCAATCGGCAGTCGCGCCAGCGTCTCGATCCAGGTCAGCGGTCCCGAAGGAGGCGTGAACGGCTCCATTAGCGGCTCATGTCCTCTTTCAGGCGCGCCGCCTTGCCCGACAGGTTGCGTAGGTAATACAGCTTCGCGCGGCGCACCTTGCCCTTGCGCACAACTTCAATTTTGGCGACCATCGGCGAGTGAATCGGGAAGGTGCGCTCCACGCCGACGCCATACGAGACCTTGCGCACGGTAATCGTGTCGGCAATCCCGCGATGCTTGCGGGCGATTACGACACCCTCGAAAACCTGGATACGCTCTTTGCCGCCCTCCACCACGCGCACATGTACGCGCACCGTGTCGCCCGGACGAAACTCTGGCACATCCTGCTTCAGGTAGGGCTGCTCGATCTCCTGCAATATGGTGTGGCTCATCATAGCACCTCGCTTCTTGCGTCCCTACGCGCGAAATAGGATACCCTATGCGCAACAACAGAGTATACCCCAACCAACGCCCTGTGCAGGTATACTCCTGCCATGCGAGGTGGACGCATGCGACAGGACATCTGCTGGTGGTGCTTTCAGGGGCGCGTGGAACCGAAACGACTGATTGCCGAAGCGAAGCGCATCGGCTACGAGGGATTCGAACTCGTGCCCGAACCGATGTGGGATATGGTCAAGGAGGCTGGTTTGTACCTCGTCACCCATGTTGGGCACGGCACAATCGAGAACGGGATGAACGATCCGCGCAACCACAGCCGCATCGAGGACGAACTGAAAGCCAACATCGACAAGGCGGTCAAGTACGAGATCCCCATCCTCATCTGCTTCTCGGGCAATCGGCGCGGTCGCCCCGACGAGGAGGGCATCGAGAACACCGCCGCCTGCCTCAAGCGCGTCGCCCCCTACGCCGAACAGAAGGGCATTACGCTCGCGCTGGAGCTCCTCAACAGCAAGGTGGATCACCGCGACTACCAGTTTGACCGCATGGCGTGGGGCGTGCGCGTGGTGGAGTTGGTCAACTCGCCGCGCGTGAAGATTCTGTACGACATCTATCACGCGCAGATTATGGAGGGCGACATCATCCGCACAATTCGGGCGCACCACGACAAAATCGCCCACTACCACACGGCGGGCAACCCCGGACGCAACGAAATCGACGACACACAGGAACTGAACTACCCCGCGATTATGCGCGCCATCAAGGATACGGGCTACACAGGCTGGGTTGGGCAGGAGTTCGTGCCTAAGGGCGACCCGATTGCCGCGTTGCGCGATGCGTTCGAGCGATGCCAGCCGCGCGGGGGCTGATTGGAGTGCGTATAATTAGGCGGAGGTGAATCGCATGAGCCTGCGTGGCGTGATTCGAGGGCGCACCATCGAGTTGGACGAGCCGCCGCCGCTGCCCGACGGCACACGGGTGGAGGTGGAACTACACACGCCTGCTGCAGAAGATTCCCTGTGGGGGCTACTGGCAGATCACCCCGAATTGGTGGAAAGCCTGCGTCAAATCGTTCATGAACGCGCCCAGCAACCGTGGAGAACGCCTGATGAAACCAGCGATACTGGACACTGATATTCTGCTTGACATCCTGCACGGGCGTTCTGAAACTGTGCGGAAACACGCGCAGAGGTATCGCGAAGTCTATAAGCACTACACGATTAGCGCAGTAACGGTGGCAGAGTTAACCCGCGGCAGCCTCCGTCAGGGGAATTTGCCAGCGTGGCTGGAGCAAGTGCTAACTCAGGTAGAGGTGTTGCCTTTGGACACAGCATCTGCGCAATTAGCAGGGCGTGTGTATGGCGAGTTGGAGCGCGCGGGGCTGACAATCGGTTTGGCAGACAGCTTGATTGCGGGTATAGCGTTAGCACACAATCGGGTGCTGGTAACGGGGAATGTGCGCCACTTTCAGCGAGTCGCGGAGTTAGGCTACCCGTTAGAGATTGTGAATTGGCGCGAGGCAGGATAGCGCGAGGAATTCGCCCTGCATGCGACTTTTGGGGCAAGAGATGCCTCTAATACTTATGGAAGATTACCTATGGAGGCGACGATGACGATTATCCAAGAGAAAGACCGACAGGTATTAGCGCAGCGGCTTTCGGTGCTGCCCAACACGGTGAAGCTGGTCGTGTTCACCACGAGCCAGCAGCCCGAAACCAGCGAGCTAATCTCGCAACTGATGCAGGAGCTGGTGAGCCTCAGCGGGGGCAAGTTGACGCTGGAGCAGCACGCGCTGGAAGCGGAGCCGACCGTCGCACAGGAGTACGGGATCAAGCACGCGCCCGCAATCGTGGTGCGCACGGAGGACAAGGACTACGGCATTCGCTATCTGGGCGTGCCCGCAGGCTTCGAGTTCGCCTCGCTGATCGGGGCGATTGAGGATGTCGGCAAGGGCGACCCTGGTCTATCCCCTGACAGCCGCCTGATGCTGGCGAACCTGCGCAACCCCGTGCATATTCGGGTGTTCGTGACCTACGGGTGCCCCTACTGCCCTGCCGCAGTGCGCATGGCGCACAAACTGGCGATGGCAAGCGACCTGATTACCGCCGAAGGCATCAGCAGCGAGGACTTCCCTGAGCTGGCGAACCAGTACGGCGTGATGGCGGTGCCGAAGACGGTTATCAACGACCGCCACAGTTTCGAAGGCGCGCTGCCCGAGCCTGCGTTCGTGCAGCAGGTGCTGCGCGGGGCGTCCAGCAGCGGGCTAATTATCGTCCCGTAGCGCGTCGTCGGTTAGCACGAGGCGTGCGCCATGCGCCTGCATCTCCTGCAGGGCGCGCGCGCTGTCATCGGGCTGCAGGTTCACCCCGCGAATTGCGTCGGTCAGCACGACGACCTCGTAGCCGTGCTTGAGCGCGTCCAGCACCGACGCTCGCACGCAGTAGTCGGTTGCCAGCCCGCCCACCAGCAGGCGGCGTATGCCGTGCGCCTGAAGCACTTCGTGCAGCGTCCTGCCGTCGTCGGTGCGCCCCTCGAACGCCGAGTAGCCATCGTCTTCTGTGCCCGTGCCTTTGGAGACGACGATCGTGCCTTCGGGCAGGCGCAGGTCGGGGTGGAACGCCGCGCCCGATGTGCCCTGCACGCAGTGGACGGGCCAGACGCCGCCGAACTCCTTGAAGTGGCACGTGTTGGGCGGATGCCAATCGCGCGAGGCGACCACCAGCCCGCCGCGCTGGGCAACCCACGCGGCAGCGCGGTTCAGCGGGGGGATCACCTGGTCGCCTTCGGGCACTGCCAGCGCGCCCCCAGGACAGAAATCGTTCTGCACATCCACAATCAGCAGCGCAGTCGGGTGCATACTTGAAGTGTACCCTGCGTGTGGTACAATCCTGCTATGCCCGACTACGCCCAAGTCGCCCAGCAGGTGTACGCGCTGTACCAAGCCGTGCTGCGGGACGAGTCGCGCCGCGAACACGCCGCCGAACTGCTGAACTACTACCCGCGCTTGGGCACACTGGCAGGCTGCCGCGAATACACCCGCTTCGTGTATGACCTGTGTGCGCTGGCACGATTCGACCCGACGGGCAAGCGCGTGCTGGATGTCGGCTGCGGGCTGGGACTGCAGTTAGTGATTTTGCACTTTATGGGTGTTGCCGAGGGGCACGGCTTTGACCCCTACGCCGACCGTCTCCAAGTGCTGCAGCGCGTGATCGCTGAGCATGGGCTGACCAATCTGCACGCGGCACAGGTAGGGCTGGAAGAGGCGGACTACCCGCACGGCGCATTCGACATGATTCTCTCCAACGAGGCGATATCGCACTACCCCAGTGTGGAGCGGTTCTTGGAGCGGGCGGCGCAGTGGCTGCGCAAAGGGGGCGTACTCATCATCGCCGACGGCAACAACGGCGCGAACCCCAAGTTGGCGCACAAAACGCGCCAAATCTGGGAGCGGTTCGAAAACGGACCTGCGGGCAAGTTCGAGGGGCACACTATCCTGCAGCCGTATCGCGAACTACGCGAAGCGATTATTCGCGAGTGCGCCCCCGACTTGGACGCGCAAACCATCGCCGAGTTGGCGCGGCGCACCAGCGGGATGACCCAGCCCGCGATTCTGGACGCCGTGCGCCACTACCGCGCCACAGGCGAGATGCCTAACGCACGCTTCACGGGCGAGACCTGCCCCGTGAACCCCTACTCAGGCGCAGTGATTGAGCGACTGTTCGACCCGTTTGAGTTAGCGCGGCAGATAGAGTCCTACGGCTTCCGCGCCCGCGCGTACGCCTACTTCGGGGGCGCGAAGGGCAACCCGCTGGTGCGCACGGCGAACGCAATTCTCATGGCGCTGACCCCGCTGAGCATCCGCTGGGCGAACTCGTTTCGGATCGTTGCGGTAAGGGCATAGCTGTGAAACTCGCGCTGTTTACGGTAAGTCTGGAGGTCGGCGGGGCGGAGCGCGTGCTGGTCACGCTGGCGAACCGCTTCGCCGCGCTGGGGCACACCGTGCAGGTTGTGCTGATGAAGCCGCAGGGCGAACTGCGCAAGGAACTGTGCCCCGAAGTGCGCATCGTTGACCTCAACACCTACCGCGCTGTGCGCACAATCCTGCCGCTGGCGCGCTACCTACGACGGGAACGCCCCGACGCGCTGCTAAGTACGCTGAGCCAGCCGAACCTTGTGGCGATTGTGGCGCGGCGACTGGCAAGGATTCCGACGCGCGTGGTCGTGCGTGAGGCGAACACGCCGACCCGCGAGTTCGGCGCAGCGGTCAAGCCGAAAGACCGCATCGTGCCCGCGCTGATTGCCCGTATGTACCGTCAGGCGGACGCGATTGTCGCCGTGTCGCGCGGCGTACAGCACGACTTGCTGCGACTAACGGGGCTGCCCGAAAGCCGAATCCTGTGCATTTACAACCCCGTGATTACCGAGCGACTGCTGCGCCTGCGCGACGAGCCGCTTCAGCACCCGTGGTTCGAGGCGGGCGCACCGCCTGTGGTATTGGCGGTCGGGCGGCTGACCCCGCAGAAGGACTACCCGACGCTGCTGCGGGCGTTCGCGCAAGTGCGCCAGAGCCACCCCGCGCGGCTGCTGATCCTCGGCAAGGGGGAACTGCACGCTAACCTGTGGCGACTGGTGCAGGCGCTGGGGCTGACCGACGCCGTTGCCATGCCTGGCTACGAACCGAACCCGTTCGCGTATATGCGCCGCGCGCGGGTGTTCGTGCTGTCGTCGCGCTACGAGGGGCTGCCCAACGCGCTGATTCAGGCGATGGCGTGCGGCTGCCCCGTGGTCAGCACCGACTGCCCCAGCGGTCCCCGTGAGATTCTGGACGGCGGTCGCTACGGCGCGCTGGTTCCTGTGGGCGATGTGGACGCGCTTGCGGACGCGATTGTGCGCGGGCTGGAAGGGCAATTGCCGACTGCGCCCGACGAGTGGCTGCAGCAGTTCGAGGAAGGACACATCGTCGGGCAGTACCTGCGCGTGCTGGAGGGCTGAATGCAGGTGCGCATCGCGATTGGGGGCGACATCATCTTCGGCAAGAGCGTGTCGCAAATCGCGGCGGCGCGCGGGCTGGGCTACTTTTTTGAGCCGATTGCCCCCCTGCTGCGCGAAGCCGACTGGACGGTGCTGAACATGGAGGGCTGCATCAGCACGCGCGGCGCGCCGCTGCCCAAAGAGTACACCTTCCGCGCGCCGCCCGACCTGGCAGCGCACCTGCGTCTGGCAGGGGTCTCGATGGTCTCGCTGGGCAACAACCACTCGATGGACTACGGCGCGACTGCGCTGCTGGACACGATGGACTATCTGTGGCAAGCAGGCGTGTGGTGGGCTGGGGCGGGGACGAACCGCGCGTCGGCGGCGCAAGCGGTGTCTGTGGACTTCGGCGGGTTGCGGGTCGCCTTTGTGTGCTTCACGGCGGTTGTGCCGCGCGGCTTCCCTGCAGGCGAGCGCACACCCGGCGTGGCGACGCTGGACGCCGTGCTGCCCGTCTTGCGCGAGGCGCGCGCGAACGCTGACGCGCTGGTCGTCATCCCGCACTGGGGCGACGAGGGCACAACGCGCCCCAACGCCAAGCAGCGGCGCATCGCCCGCCAACTCGCCGACGCAGGCGCGACGCTGATTGTCGGGCATCACCCGCATGTGGTGCAGGGCTATGCGCGGGTCGGCGCGGCGCATGTGTTCTACAGCGTCGGGAACTTCATTCACACCCCGCGCTCGAAACGGGCGCGTCAGGCGGTGCTGCTGCAGGCGACGCTGGACAAGTCGGGCGTGCGCGAGCTGAAGCCTATCCCGCTGTGGCTGGAGGGCGGGCGTCCAATCCCTCAACGGGGTCGCCTATCGCTGTAGGCGCAGGGTCTCGTCGTCTTCTTGCTGCGGGGCGCGGTAGATTTCGTCGATGGCTTGCTCGTAGGCGCGGATCTGCTCGCGCAGCGGTTCCAGCAGCAGGTCGGCACGCGGAGCCGCGCCGCGCGGGGCGGCGCTGAGCCGAATTGTCTCCATCAGCAGGTTCTCCACGCTGGCGATAATCATCGCGCTTTCGTTCTCCAGCGTGTGCAGGGTGCGTTCCAGGTTGCGGAAACTGGCGAGTTCGCGTGCCTTCTGGCGGTAGGCGCGCTGGAGCGTGTTCTCCATCGACGGGTCGTGGTTCTGCTCCAGTTTGCGTCCGAGCGCGTTCAGTTCGCGTTCCAGTTTCGCGCGGTAGGCGCGCCATGTCCACTCGGAGCGGTTGAGGCTGCCGAGCGCACCCTCGCGGAAGGCGTCCAGCGCCGCACTCAGGTGGTCTTGCCATGAGAGCCCGCGCCGCGCCTGTTGCTCAATCTGTCGGCGCAGGCAAGTCGCCTTGTGGCGCAGGTCGGCGTCTTTGGCGACGATTTCGTCCAGTTCGGGGTACGCGCTCTTGATACCCGTCATCTGGTGCAGGTTCGCGCGAATCTGCTGGGTCATCTGCCGCAGGCGCAGGTGCTGCTCGCGATAGTGGGGCAGCATGGGGGGCGTGCGTTTCGCCCAGAGCCACCCACCGACCGCGCCGCCCACCATCCCGACGCCCACCAGCGCGAGTATCGTGAGCAGCGTCGCGCCGAAGCCCGCGCCGCCCGAAACCAGCAGCCACCCCGCCGCCGCAAACACGCCCGCCGCCGCACCCAATAACGCCCCCAGTCCGACCCGAAGCATCGCCAAGATTATACCGAAACTCGCGCAGGTACAATTGGCGTGATGCGACTGGGCGTTTTGCGAGAGACCTACCCGAACGAGCGGCGCGTCGCGCTGATTCCTGCGCTCGTGCCGATGTATGCGAAACTCGGCTTCGAGGTGCTGGTGCAATCGGGCGCGGGCGAAGGGGCGTACCACACCGACGACGCCTATCGTCAGGCGGGCGCGACCGTGCTGCCCGCGCGCGAGGAAGTGCTGGCGAAGGCGGATGTGGTGCTGACTGTGCGCACGGCGGGCGCGAACCCGAACTTCGAGGCGGACTTGCCGTATGTCCGCGCGGGGCAAATCTGGGTGGGCTTCATGGAGCCGCTGTTCCGTCCGCAGGGCGTGCAGCAACTCGCCGAGCGCGGGGCGACCGCCTTCGCGATGGAACTCATCCCGCGCATCACCCGTGCGCAGAGCATGGACGCGCTCTCGTCGATGGCGACGGTGGCGGGCTACAAGGCAGTGCTGCTGGCGGCGCACCTGTCGCCGCGCATGTTCCCGCTGCTGATGAGCGCGGCGGGCACGGTCTCGCCTGCGCGGGTGTTCGTGATTGGCGCGGGCGTGGCGGGCTTGCAGGCGATGGCGACCGCCAAGCGGCTCGGCGCTGCTGTGTCAGGCTACGATGTGCGCCCCGCCACGCGCGACCAAGTCGAAAGCGTCGGCGCGAAGTTCGTCGAAATCCCGCTGCAGGTCGAGCAGGCGGAGGCGGCGGGCGGCTACGCGCGCGCCCTTGAGGAAGAGACCCTGCGTCGCCAGCAAGACCTGCTCGGCGAACACCTCGTGCAGCACGAGGTGGTGATTACTACCGCCGCCGTGCCAGGCAAGCGCGCGCCGCTACTCATCCCGCGCCGCGTGGTGGAAGCGATGCCCGCAGGCAGCGTCATCATCGACCTCGCCGCCGAGTGGGGCGGCAACTGCGAACTGACCCAACCGGGCGAAACCGTCCAGCACGGGGGCGCGACCGTCGTCGGCGCGGTGAACCTGCCCGCGACCGCGCCCATAGACGCCAGCATGCTCTACAGCCGCAACCTCTACAACCTGCTCGCGCACCTGCACAAAGTCGGCATGCTGCCCACCCCCGCGCCCGACCACGAGGACGAAATCGCCCGCGAGACTCTGGTCGCGCACGGCGGCAGGATAACGCACCCCCGCGTGGCGCAGAGCGTTGGGTGAAGGGTATCCTATAGGCGGTGATGGTATGGCAGCAGGTACAGTCGCCAAACCGCGCAAGCGTCCCCGACGCGCACAGCCTGCCCCCCAAGCAGGCGTGCAACGCTACCGCTTCACGCCCGACCAGTTCGAGCAACTCGCGCGGCTGGGGCTGTTTGACCACCTGCGCGTGGAACTGATTGGAGGAGAGATTGTCCAGATGCCGCCCATCGGACCCGAACACGGAAGCACTGTCGACCAGACGATGCAGAGCCTTGGACGACGCCTGCCTGCCAAGCCTTACTACCTCCGCGTGCAGAACCCACTCCGCCTCGGCGACAGCGAGCCTGTGCCCGATGTGGCAATCGTGCCTGGCAAGCCCAGCGACTACCGCACCCAACACCCCACCACCGCCTTGCTGGTGATTGAAATCGCCGACACCTCCCTTGAATACGACCGCACCGAAAAGATGAGCCTCTACGCGGCAGCAGGCATCCCCGAATACTGGATTGTGAACCTTGTGGAGCGGTGCGTGGAGGTCTATCGGGAGCCTGTGTCGCCTGCGGTGGGTACGGCGTTCAACGCGCGGTATCGCTCGTTGCGGTACTATGGGTTGGACGAAATCGTGCAGCCGCTGTTTGAGCCGACGCTGGAGATCCCTGTGCGGGCGCTGCTGGAAGGCGAGGAGTAGGTGGTGCGACGAGGCAGCGATGCGTTGCTGAGCGTCCTTACAATTTTCAACTTAGCTCTTGCAGTTTACTCCGTTCGCCTAAAGGGGCACTTCGTGGCGGATGACCATTTTATCTTCTACCGTCTCCAGCAGGGGGGCGCGTTCGGGTTCGCGACCTATCCGCCGACCAGCTTTTTCCGCCCGCTCATCTCGCTGCACTACTATCTGGACCACATGCTGTGGGGGATGAGCCCGCTGGCATCGCATGCGGTGAATCTGCTCTGGCACATCGTGTGCGGGCTGTTGGTGTGGCTGTTGGCGCAGCGCATGCTAGCGCGTTGGGGCTGGCGTCCTACGCCTGCACGGGGGGCGGCGTTGGTGGCTGCCCTATTTTTCGTGGCGCTGCCTGCGAATGTGGAGGCGGTCGCGTGGTTCGCGGCGCGGGCGGACATGGTCGCGACGGCGGGCGCGCTGGGCGCGCTGCTGTTGCTGACGCGCTTCCACGAGCAGGGGTGTTGGCGTGCGTATGCGGGCGCGCTGGCGTGCTTTGCAGCGGGGCTGTTTTGCAAGGAGTCGCTGCTGACCTTCCCGTTAATCGCGTGGCTATGGTTGCGGCATTTGGGCGCGGCGCAGGCGGGGCGTCTGACGCTGCCGTTCTGGGGCGTGCTGGTGGTCTACTGGGCGATGCGCACGGCGGCGGTGCAAGGGCTGGGCGCGTACCCCGACGCTTGGGCGACGCTGCAACGCCCGTGGCTGCTTGCGGTGAACCTGCTGGCGTACCTGTTCCAGATGGGGATGCCCGCGATTCTGTACGGGTTAGGGCGCGACCCATGGGACACGCTATTGTGGGGCGTGTGGCTGTTGGGCGTGAGCTTGGCGGGATGGCATGTGCAGCGCACGCCCCGCCTTCGTACCCGACCTGTGGATTGGTCGTTGCTGGCGGGCTTAATGTTGCTCGCGCTGCTGCCTGTGCTGATTTTCAAGCCGTCGCCGCTCTATTTTCTCAACAGCCGCTACAGTTATCTGGCGTCGGCGTTCGCGGCGATAGGCGCTGGCGCGTGGTTGTGGCAGCGCGTGCGCCCGCATCGTGGGGAGGCGCGCACGCCAGTTGTCGTGGGAGTGCTTTTGCTTCTGGCGTACTCCAGCGGCGCTTTCCGTCAGGCGTGGGCATGGCGCGAGGCGGGCGCGATTGCCCACAGCAGCGTGCTGTCGCTACGCAACGCGCCTGCTGACAAGCCGCTGGTGATTCTCAGCCTGCCTGACCACTTTCGTGGCGCGTACATCTGGCGTGTAAGTCTGCGCGAGGGCGTGGCGGTGCTGCTGCCTGAGCGTGCCAGCCAGCCGATGTACGCGCTTAGTCGCTTCACGATGCGCCTGCGCGCCGACGGGCGCGTGCAGTACGCCGACGGCGTCGCAACGCTGTCCAGCCCCGACGACATCTTCCTGCCCCCAGAAGACCTGCGTCCGCCTACAGGTCACGAGGCGATGGTGCTGCCCGACAAGGTGGTCGTTCCGCTGTCTGTGCTGCAGCAGGGGGTGGTGTTGGCGTATGACGGGGGCGAGTTCCGCCCTGTGGAGCCGTAGGGCTACTTCCCCCCTCGGCGTGCGTTTTTGGCGGGGGCGCGGCTGCTGGCGGGGCGGGTGCGCAACTGCGCCCAGGTGCGCAGTTCCTCGATCTCCTCGCGCATCATCACGGCGAGCGGCACGGTGTGGCGCGCCTCCTCCAGCATGTCCTCCGTCGTCAACTCGCGCCCTGCGTCGAACGCCGTGAACAGCCCTGCCACGACGACCTGCTCGATTTCTGCGCCCGAAAAGTTCTCGGTCGCCGCCGCCAGTCGCTTGAGGTCGTAGTGCTGCGGGTCGCGCCCGCGCTTGCGCAGGTGAATCGCGAAAATCTGCTCGCGCTCCTCAGCAGTGGGCAGGTCGATGAAGAAGATTTCGTCGAAGCGTCCCTTGCGCAGCAGTTCGGGGGGCAGTTGCGACACATCGTTGGCGGTGGCGACCACGAACACGGGCGCGCGCTTGTCCTGCATCCAGGTCAGGAAGGTGGCGAACACGCGTGCGGTCGTGCCCGAATCGGAGACGCCCGATCCCTGCACGCCTGCGAAGCCCTTCTCCAGCTCATCGATCCAGAGGATGCACGGCGCGACGGCTTCGGCGGTGCGGATGGCGGCGCGCATGTTGGCTTCCGACGCGCCGACGAGGCTGCCGAAGATGCGTCCGACATCGAGGCGCAGCATCGGCAAGTTCCACAAGTTGGCGATGGCTTTCGCGCTGAGGCTCTTGCCCGTGCCCTGCACGCCGAGCAGCAACACGCCTTTGGGCGCGGGCAGCCCGAATGCGCGCGCCTCTTGGCTCAGCGCAGCGCGCCGCTTGCGCAGCCACTCCTTCAGCAAGTCCAAGCCGCCAATATCCTGCATCGTTTCGCGGGCGTCATAATACTCCAGCACGCCCGACTTGCGCACAATCTGCTTCTTTTCGCTCAGAATCGCGTCCACGCGCAACGCCTTATGCTCCACAATCGAGCGGGCGCACACATTCTCGATCTCGTCCATCGTCAGCCCCTGCGCCGCGCTGACCAGTTCGTCGAGTTCCTGCGGGGTGAGGTCTGTGCGCACTTCGGGCTGGCTTGCTTTCAGCACCAGCAGGATTTCCTGAATCTTGTGAGCGATTTCGTCGCGGCTGGGCAGGGGCATCTCCAGCACGGTGATTTGTTTTTCCAGTTCGGGGGGCAGTTTGAGGATGGGCGCAAGGAAGATGACCGTGCGTCGGGCGCGCTGCAGGCGCGGGTAGAGGTCGCGCAGCAGGCGGATGACCCGCGCGTCCGAGAGGTACGGGTGGAAGTCTTTGAGTACGACCAGCGCGTCCTCCTGCATGCGCAGGAGTTGGGTAATCGCTTCCAGTTCGGGGGCAAGGGGTCGGCTGGCGGCGGCTTCGGCGGGCGCAGGAATCGGCGGCTCGTACCCGCGCGTGAGCGTCCACACATACAGCCGCTTGCCCCGCTCCTGCGCCAACTGCTTGAGAAGCTCCTCCGCGCGCGACTCCTCCGCCGTCTGCAGGTAGATCAGGGGGTAGCACGCGCGGATCAGCACGCCCAGCTCTCGTTCGAAGTCGGTCATCTCCTCTTACTATACCCGTCGAGCAAAATTGCGCCTGCGTCGCGTGCTACGCCAGGCTCAGTTGCCCGTCCCGCACAACGACTTCGTAGCGTTGGGGCGCGCTGTCTGTTGCGTGAATCATCGCGGGCACATGGGGCGCAAGCAGCAACAGCAGGCTCCGCTCCACGACCCGTTCCAGTTCGCGTGCGCCGTAATGCTCGCTGAAGCCCTGCTCCACCAGCCACTCGACCGCTTCGTCGCTGATGACGAGTTCAATGTTGCGCTTGCGATATACCTCGATGATTTGCGCCAGCAGGCGGTCGCGCACGATTTGGCGCACCGTCTCGCGCTGCAGCGGGCGGAACACGCAGATGGCGTCCACGCGGTTGATAAACTCAGGTGCGAAGCGTTGCGCAAACGCCTTGCGCCAGTCTTCGAGGCTGGGTTGCTCGCGCAGGAAGCCGACCTCCGTTTCGGGCTGCAAGTTCGAAGTCATCACAATCACGGTGTCGGCGAACGACACGCGCCTGCCCTGCGCGTCGATAATATAGCCGTCATCGAAAATTTGTAGGAACAGCTTGTGGATTTCGGGATGCGCCTTCTCCATTTCGTCCAGCAGCACGACGCAGAAGGGGTTCTCGGCGACGAAATCGAGCAGGGGCGCGCCGCGCTCGAAGCCGATATAGCCAAACTCCGCGCCCAGCAGCCGCGCAGCAGTGTGCGCCTCGTAAAACTGGTTCATGTCCAGGCGCAGCATCTTGTCGCGCGAGCCGAAAAAGTATTCTGCCAGCGCACGCGCCGTCTCAGTCTTGCCGACGCCTGTGGGTCCCGCGAACAGGAACACCCCGTTGGGACGCTCAGGACGCAGGTCTAAGCGGCGGATTTTGAGGCTGAACACGCGCACCAGCGTCTCGATGGCGTCGTCCTGCCCCATCACGCGCGACTTGAGGAACGATTCCAGCCCTTGCAGCGATTCGAGCATCGCCGCCTCGCCCTTGCCAATCGGCAGCCCCGTGACGACGCCTGCGGTCTCCCACACCATACGCGGCTCGATGTACCCGATGCCCTGCGCCCGCGCCCTGCCCGCAATGTGGTCCATCAGCAGAATCGCCTTGTCGGGGAATGGGCGGTGCTGGATATGTTCGTCGGCGACTTGCACGATCAGGCGCAGCGTCTCGTCGGGAAACGTCAGCCCGTGCTGCTGCTGGAACAGGCTCGCCAGCTGCACAAGCACTTGCAGCGTCTCATCGGCGGTCATCGGGCGCACTTCAATCGGCTGGAAGCGTTTCAGCAGGTCAGGCGCACGATGCACATAGCGGCGGAACATCTCCAGGCTGCTCACCGCGCCGATGATGGGCACGCGCCGCGCAATCAGCGCGGAGAGGAACTCCATGCGCAGCATCTCAATCGGCGGCGCGGGCGCACTCAAAAAGCTCTCGAACGCCTCGATATACAAAATCGCGTTTAGTTGCGTCGCCTCCTCGATCAGCTTGCCCATCAGTTCAGGGTTATCGAACAGCTGCGGCAGCATGACAAGGGGGCGTTTGCGCAGCGGGTCAGGCGCGGTGTCGTTGGCGATGCGTTCAGCGACGCCTTGCACGACGGCGCGTCGCCCAACCCCCTCCAGCCCGACCAGCACGGCGTAGGGGTTCACAGGGCGGCAGAGCGTCTCCACCAGCAGCGCAATCTCAGCCTCGCGCCCGACCACGCGCGGCAGCGCGCCCTGACGCGCCTGCTCCGTGAGGTTCGCGCCGATTTGCAACAGCGCGGGCGGCGTGGGGAATACGCTCTCGCGCGGAATTAGCCCCGACAGCAGCGCAATCGCCTTCAATAGGTGCGTCTCGTCCACCTGCGGACGCTGCTCCCGCTCCGCAATCCGAATCGCCAGCTCGATAATCGACTCGTAGGGAACAGCAATCGTCGAGCTGGGGTTCTGCAGTTCCCTCTGAACAGCCTCTGTCAGCGCATCGATATCGATAGTCGGCAGCAGCTGTTGTACCGTTGGGGCGTGCGTTTTGAGAATCGCCAGCAGCAGGTGGCGTGCGTCGGGCGCGTGCCCGCCTGCCAGCAGCACCGCCTCTTCCACAAGGTGGTGGACAGCTTCCGTCAGGTGGTCGTCGGGCAACAGTTGTCGTTCCATAGTCTACTCCCAGCGGTGGTAGGCGGGGTGTCCGGGCTTGACGGCGACGAATGTGCCGCGACAGGTCGCGCACACCTCGCCTTGGGCAATCAGTTCGCCTTCCACGATGACCTTGTTGCCCTGCGTCTCTACGGGGCGTGCGCGCAGATGCACAGGCGCGTCCACTGGCGTCGGACGCAGCATGCGAATTGTGTACTCTGCCGTGACAGTGGCAGGCGGGCGCTCCAGCCCCTGTGTGGTCATCAGGTGGTATGCCGCCGTCCAGTTGCAGTGGCAATCCAACAGCGTGCCGATGACCCCGCCGTTGAGCGCGCCCTCGAAGGCTTGGTGGTGCGGTTGCGGCTGCCACTCGGCGACCAGTTCGCCGTTCTCGCCCACGAAACTGCGGATGTGCAGCCCCTGCGGGTTCGCAGGACCGCACCCGTAGCAGATGCTGTTCGGCGCGTAGGTCTCTTGCAGGCTCTTGTCCACATACGCGAGATTCAACTGAAGGCTCACAATTCCTGCTATTATCTCCCGCGCACTGCCCACAGCCGCGCGGTGTGCCGTCCGTTCGTGCGCCAGCCTTCCGAGTACGCCACGACGCGCATCCCGTCGGGCAGTAGGGTGGGCAGTTCGCCTGCATACGCCACACGCCTATCGGAGGCAGGCTTGCCGAAGTGCGCCCGATGCGTCGCAGTGAACGCCTCTACTATCAACGCGCCGCCTGGGTTCAGCCACGCGCAGGCGCGGGGTATCAGTTCCCGCGCATAGAAGTAGAACAGCAGAGCGCAGTCAAACTTACCGTCGGGCTGCCAGTTGCTCCTCTCCAAGTCGGCGCAGACCCACTGAACGGGCGGGCTATCGGGCGCGTAGCGACGCTGCAGGTCGCGCCCGCGCTGCAGGGCTTCGGGCAGGCGGTCTACCGCGACCACCTGCCAGCCCTGCGCCGCCAGATAGACCGCCTCGCGCCCACTGCCGCAGCCCAAGTCGAGGGCGCGTGAGCTTTGGGAATGCGACCCCCTCCGTATGACCTCCTCCAACCACTCGTTCGGTTCCCACAGCCGATAGCGCACCGTTGGGTCGGCGTCGGGCGGTGGGGCGGACACAAGCCGCGCGCGCCTGCCCCGCGCATGGAGCCAGCCCAGCGCGTAGTACGCCTCCCACGAGTTGGCGACCACCCATACCTCGCGCTCAGGTGGCGGCAACTCATGCGTGCGCCGTTCCAGTTCCGCCAGCGGGATATGCACCGCGCCTGCGTATTCGCCCGCCACACTCAAGTAGCGCGTCGGTAGCAGCCCCATCAACAATACAGTACCCCGCAGGTATACTTGCGCCGATGCGAATTGCGCACCTGAGCGATGTGCATCTGGGCTATCGCGCCTACAGCCGCACGAACGAGTACGGCATGAACCAGCGCGAACATGATGTGCTGCAAGCGTTCCGACGCGCACTACGCGCCATCCGCGACGCTGAACCCGACCTCGTGCTCATCACGGGCGACCTGTTCCACGCCGTGCGCCCGCCCAACAGCAGCCTGATTGCTGCCTTCCAGAGCCTGCTGGAGTTTCAGCGGGTGCGCAACGGCGCGCCGCTGGTGATTATCGCAGGCAACCACGAAACGCCCCGAATCGCGGGCAGCGGCTGCATCTTAGCGCTGCTTAGAAATATCCCCGGCGTGCAGGTCGTCTACGACCAGATTGACGGGCTGGAGATTCCTGCGCTCAACGCGAGTCTGCTGTGCATTCCCGCGCGGGGCGTGCCCGACATTGAGCGGCGCATCCTGCAGCCGAACCCCAACACGCGCTACAACCTGCTGCTACTGCACGGGCTGCTGGAGGGCGTCACCAAGTTCACTTTGGAGCGACCGATTGACCGACAGAAAATCGTGCGCGATGAATGGGACTACATCGCGCTGGGCGACTGGCACATGTATACGCAAGTTGCGCCCAACGCGGTCTACCCTGGCGCGACCGAGTTCACCAGCACCAACATCTGGGATGAGGCGGGCAAGCCGAAGGGATGGGTGCTGTACGATGCCGACACGCGCACGCACGAGTTTCACCCCATCCGCACGCGGGCGGTGTACGACCTTGTGCCCATCGACGCTGCCGAGCTGACCGCTGCCGAGTTGAACGAAGCCATCGAGGCGCGCGCCGACGCGCTGGGCGACGCGCTCAACGGGGCAATCGTGCGGCAGCGCGTGTGGAACCTGCATCCTGACCTGCGCCCCCACATCGACGGCGAGCTGCTGCGCGAACTCAAAGCGCGCGCGTTGCACTACCTGTTAGACCTGCGTGCGCCGCGCCCCAGCACAGGCGGACGCGCCTACGGGCAGACCCCCGAAGCTGACGGCGAGAGCCGACTCACGCTTGCCGACGAGTGGCGCCTGTTTGCCGCCACCTACCCCCTTCCTGCCGACATCGACCGCGCGGCGTTTATTGAACTCGGCGCACGCTACCTGCAGGAGGCGGATGCGACGGAACAGCATGGGTAAGTGTGTGGGTTGAAAAACATCTTGTAGGGGCAACCCTGTGTGGTTGCCCCTACGATGGGCATGCCTGGCAAAGTTTAGCGCAGCGCTTTCACGCAGCGTCCCAGCGTGCCAGAGAACTGGTCATCGGATGGAATGCCCCACAGGTCGCGCGATCCTGGGATGTTCGCGCTTGTATCGCACACTTTTTGCTGCTGCTGCCCGCAGGTGCGATTGAACGGCGCAGTTTGCACGCACCAGAGGCGGAACGACTTGTTCGAGATGTTGATGCAGGACTGGTTCGCTTGGCGCACCTTGAGCGGCTTCGCATGCCCGTCCGCGTAGGTAACCGAGACGGTCTCGCTATGGCGCCCCTCTACGGGCGAGTTGAACAGGCTGCAGTTGCCGCTGCCGCCTTGACGGGTGAGATGCCCATCCAGATACGCCGCCGTCTCCGCGACATACTCCAGCTCGGACTGTTTGATGGGCGGCTGGTTCTGTGCTCCCGTGATTGTGTTGTTCGGTCCGTCCTCAAACAGGGCAAAGTTCGCCACATAGCTCAGCCACTGGAACCTCCCGCAGTCGCCGCCTGGCAGTCCGAACTCTCGCCAGAAGGCGTCTAAATCCATCGCCTTGCGCGCCGACGGACACTCGTAGATGTCCTTGTTCTTGATATACGGCTCAATCGCAGAGAGCATCGTGTAGGCGCACTCTTGGTTCTGGGCATTGCGCGCGCGGTAGACGCTCATGGGGTAGGTCTCGTCGTAGTCCTGAATATACATCTGGACGCCAAGACCTGCCTGCTTCATGTTGTTCACACACTGGGTCTTGCGCGCCTGCTCGCGCGCTTGCGCAAACACAGGGAACAAGATCGCCGCCAAAATGGCGATGATCGCGATGACGACTAACAGCTCAATCAGCGTAAAGCCACGATGCCGTACCATACCAATTACCTCCTCGTAATGTATACGATTCTACCCTAACGACGCGATTCCTGCCAGTAAAGTTCCCGATTTGCCCCTAATCTGGGGCAAATCGGGGCTTCATGAAATGGGTTAGCAACTGCTGCCGAAGTTGAACAACACGGTCAGCAGGTCCGCATCATCCACGATGCCGTCGCTGTTCACATCGCCCGCGCCACTGCCGCCGAAGTCAAACAGCACTGTCAGGAGGTCAGCATCGTCGATGGTGCAGTCGCCGTTCACATCGCCCTGCGACGGCAGGCTACTGCTGTAGGCAATCGTGTTGATCGCCCAAGTGCGTGCGCAGGCGCGAAGCGGGCCGCCATCACCGCAGTTATTACCACCCAGCCAAAGAATGCCCTCAAAGCCTAAGTAGTTCACATTCTGGTTGTTCGGGTCGTTCCCGACGGGGGTCAGCGTCAGGTCTACACCGCAGGAACTGCAGCTGTAGGGGTCAGGGTTACATGCGCCCTCGTCAATCTGCATCGTGAAGTCGCCAAACACCTCGCGGAGCGAGAACCACTGATTGACGCCGCCGCCGATGAAGGCGCATGCAGGCGGATCGAAAGTGCGCGAGCCTTGCCAACGCACCTGGTTCGTTCCCACAGGCGTACCGTAGAACTGTACCCTCTCGTTAGACTGAATCGTGTTCACCATCTGCTGGATGGTAACCTCGAAGTCCAGCGCGACCCCGTCGTTGTTCAGGTCGGATAGGGTAACGCAGATAGGAGCTTGGTTGCCAATCCCGCCGCCCGCAGCGTCAATGGTACAATTGGCTCCGATTTTGATGTAATACGGCGAGTTCTGCAGTCGGAACGACATCCGTCCTGCCTTGATGAGCTTGTTCACAGGCGTTTGCGCCACTGCAACGCTGGTCAGCGCGAGAACTGCGCCGACGGTTCCGAAAAGAATCGCCTTTCGCATGGTCATCACACCTCCGTTAGAGTGATACCCTATTATAGCACATTTCTGGTTTTTTCAAGGGGGGGTATTGGGGTAAGGGTGTTCGAAAAAATCGCTCGGCGAAGCAGATTTATGGCTTTGTTGTGGGCACGGAAACCGCACCCCCTGAAGTCTGCCGTTTTTAACATCCCCACACTCAAACCCCTTGAACAACAAAACGCCCATTGAGTATCCCCATCCCCACTATGGTCAAAATCAAACATCACGAGATAGGCTGATGGGCAACACCACAACACACACCCACTATACCCCTTCCAACACCCCGACGCCGCCTTCCAGCACCTGTTCTGCCCTACCCTCCACGCCGTCCCCACAGACCACCCCTACACCGTCGCCCTTGATGGCACCACCGTCCCCTGCACAGGCATCTCCATCCCAGGCGCCCACTGGACACCCAACCCCGCCAACGCCCCTTTCGCCCGTGGGCTGCGCAAAGCCCAACGCTTCGTGATGGCAGGCTGGCTTGACGACGACCCCAACGCCCGCTGGGTGCCCATCTATTGGCTGTCCACCTTCTCCTCCAATCCCACGCGGCGGGAGAGGGGTATGCCCCACGATACAGCGAATCCAAGCGAGTATCCTCATCGGCTCCCTGTATGTCCAACCCGCGCCACTAACGCCCCCAAGAAAAACACCTGCGCCGAGAAGTAGGCCCACAGCAGGAGCGCAACAAGTGAACCCGCCGAACCATACAGTGTAGCAACGCTGGAATGCGTAAGGTACAGGCTAATTAGCGCGCGCAGCCCCAACAGTAGCAGCGTCGCAACCACTGCCCCCAGCAGCGCGTACCGAAACGACGGGCGCGTTGCTGGGAGCAGCCAGTAGAGTAGCGCGATGCCCACCATCAGCAGCGCAGGCAGCAGCGAGCGGTTTAGCGCCCAGCCCAGCCAGTAGACGCCTGGCAGGTGGTCGGGCAGCCGCGCCCGCGCCGCCGAAAGCGCAATCTCCAGCACGACGCTGCCCACCAACAGCACCGCCAGCGTTAGGATGCCCGCCGCGCCAATCAGGCGACTAATCACCCAGTGCTTGACCCCGCTTTCCGAGTGGGGCGGTGCGTCCCAGAGCGCGTCCAGCGACGCCTTGAGGCTCTACATCAGCCCCGACGCGCCCCATAACGCCAGCAGCAGCCCCAGCAGCGTCGCGCCTGCGCCTGAACCCCGTAGCACCGTGCGCTGAATCAGCTGCTCCACGCCCTGCGCCGCCTGCTCCCCAAGCCCGCGTCGCACGGCCGACAGAATCTGCGACGCGACCTGCTCTGCGCCCAGAAAGTAGCCCGCGATGCCTGTGAGCACAAGCAACATCGGCGCGAGGGTCAGCATCGTGAAAAAGGCGAGCGCAGCCGCATGGCGCGGCACAGCATGACGCGACCAGAGTTCCGCAACCTGCGCTCCGAACCGATACAGCCACAGCCGCTGCAGGCGTTCCAGCAAGCCCACTATCGTCGAGCGGCGACGAGACTGCGCCGATAGAGAGGATGGCTCAGGTGGTCTACTTGCACGCCCCCACGCGAGCGCGAGCTATGGATAAAGTACCCATCGCCGATGTATAGCCCCGTGTGGTCGATTTCCTTGCCCTTCACGGCGAAGTAGAGCCTATCGCCGGGGCGCAGGTCTTCAAAGCGGGTAATCGGCATGCCCACTTTCGCTTGGTCGCGAGCGCGGCGAGGCAATCGGATGCCCATCTGCTCGTAAATCAGCTTCACGAAGCCCGAGCAGTCCATCCCTGTGCGTGGGTCGTTGCCGCCCCAGCGGTAGCGCACGCCCAAGTAGCGCATTGCGAGGCGCGTCACATGCGCAGGGTCTGCCCCGCGCGGCAGCGTGTAGACCACATCATACGGGGTCAATTGCACGACGCGGCGGGGCACCCAGCCGACGGAACCGTTGTTCATCAGCACGCCGCACCAATCGCCCCGCTGCTGGGTCATCATCAAATAGAAGCGTGCGGGCGTATGCGGGTAGAGAATCGCGCTGCGGGGGTTCGGCTGCGCATAAATCGGCGTCGGGCGCAGCGTCTCGACGAGCCTGCCGATGCGATGCGTCACATACTCAGGCTCGCGCAGCGCGCCCCGACGAGACACCGAACGGCTCTGGGGCATCTTATGTGCTCTCCACCTCCTGCAACGGCTGGGTGATTAGGTTCCGCACGCGATGACGCTCGGCAATCAAGATGCAGCGCAGCGTCTCCAGCGCGCGGTTCAAGTCGTCGTTGATAATCAAGTAGTCATAGCGCGGGATATACTCCATCTCCTCGCGAGCGTTCATCAGGCGCAGTTGGATGGATTCTTCGTCGTCGCGTCCGCGTCGGCGCAGGCGTCGTTCGAGTTCCTGTAGCGAGGGCGGCGCAACGAAAATTAGAATCGCTTCGGGATACTGCTGGCGCACCTGCATCGCGCCTTGCACATCGATGCGCAGCACCACATCGCGCCCTGCCTCGCGCAGGTTTTCCATCTCGCGGCGCGGCGTGCCGTACCAGTTGCCGTGGACCTGCGCGTACTCGATGAACGCGCCCTGCTCGCGCAGCGCGTTGAACTCCTCTTCCGTCACGAAGTAGTAGTCCAGCCCGTGTCGTTCGGTCAGTGCCTGTGGGCGCGTGGTGTAGGTGACCAGTCGGCGCACATTCGGCGCGACCAGCTGCCACTGCTCGATGAGCGTATCCTTGCCCACGCCTGCGGGACCCGATAGCACGATTAGCAGCCCCCGTGTGGGCGCGCCAGGTTTTGCTATGGTGTTCAAGATTGCACCTCCTTCACTTGGCGCGTCTGCAGCCCCGTCGCTCCAGCGCAACACCCACCTGTACGCCGTCTCGGTCGCCCTTGCCCCGTAGCCGACAACCGCCCCGCCACTGCCCCCATACACCCGTATTATCGGCAGCAGCGGCTAAACCGCGCAGCCCGAACCCGCGCACAAATGGTTGGCTTTAATGATACACCATCGACGCGCCAATTCCTCCATGCGCCGTGAAATCCTCGCGCGTGAATTCGGGTATCCTACAAGTAGGATGAGAGGGGCTGTTTGGACGCTATGGATGGCGTGGGTGTGGGCGGTTGCTGCGGGGCAGGATTGGGTCGCCGATACGCTTCAGGGGCGCGGTGTCGCAGGACCCTACACGCTCACCTGGAACCGCCTCGTGGAACGCTCCGAGATTGTGCTAGTGGAGACGCGCTGGCTTGTGCGCGATGCCGACTACTGGATTGACTACGCGGCGGGGCAGATCCGCTTTGCCGAGCCGCTGCGCGTCGGTCAAACGGCACAGGTGAGCTACCGTATCACAAGTGGCGTCTCGCAGCGCAACACTGCCACCGATGTCGTCCTTGATACGGAGCTGGCGCGTTGGGGACCCGCCGCGCTGAGCCTGCGCGGGCGCATCGCAGGCGACCCGAACCGCCCGATAACTGACCTCGGACTGCGCGCCACTTGGCAGGAGCAGGGACGCGAAGGCGAGGCGCTTTACCTACTGCGCAACCCGCGAGGCGACGATACACCTGCGCTGCTGCAACTCCGCTCCCAGTGGCGCACCGACACGGGCTGGCAGGGCGCGTTCCGCTTCAGCCGCGTGGACGCCGACTTCGGCGACGCCAAGCCCTACGGACTCGCCAGCGGGCAGCAAAGCGCGGAGGCAAGCCTGCTGTTTCAGCCCGACGCGAACCTGCGCACACGGCTGCAGTGGAGCCTCGCCGAGCCGCTTCGCGCAGGCGCGCCCGCCCAGCAACGCTGGCACGCAGGGCTGGACTACCAACTCCAGCAGACGCGCGTCTCGCTGGAGCGACACATCGCCGCGCTGGGCACTCAGCCGACGCAGGCGACCGACCGCGCCGCCGTGCAGATGCGCCCCACTGACACGGTGAACCTGCAGATGGAACACCAAACCCAGGTGCAAGGCGAACGAGCCACCGAACAGACGCTGGTGCGCGCCCAACTGGGGCAAACGATGGAGCTACGCCATCGCACGCTGGAGGACTCGCAGCAGGGGCGCACCGAGGAGAGTGGCGTCGCCATGCGATTCGGGACGCCGACCGTACAGGGCACTGTTGGGCTGGAACAGCGCTGGCGCGAGGACGCTCAGCACCGCACGGCGCAACTCGGGCTGCAAGCACAGCTGAACCCGCGCCTGCGCGTCGGCGGCGAGTACGAAGCCGTCGAGAACGCTGGGCAGATGCGCGGCTACCACCTGCAGGCGCAACCCATCAGCGGGCTGCAGCTGAGCCTGCACGCGCGCGAGTATCAGGGACTGCGCGGGCTGAACCTGCGCAGCCAGCAGGCGCAACTGGAGTGGCAACTCGGCGGCGGGCTAACGCTCAGCGGGCAACTCGCCCAGAATCCGCTGCAGCAAGGCGCGCCACAGCCCATCCAGCGTGAACAGTACCAACTCCGCTGGCGACAGGGCGCATGGAACATCGAAGCGGGCTACGCCGAGCAGAATCTGCTGGGGCAGTCGCTCATCGAGCGACGCTACCTGCTGGGCGTGCGCCGACGCTTAGATGCCTACACCCTGATGGGATTAAGCTATCAGCAGTCGGAATGGGAGCGGGACGCCTTCCTGCGTGAAGCCGCGCTGCGCCTCGGGCTAACGCGCCAGCTGACGGACTTCTACCTCTCGTTGGAGGCGCAATTGCAACTGCCCCGCATCGACGCCCAGCCCCAGCAGCGACCAAACTATTCGGGCAGCCTGCGGCTCGGCGTACAGTTCTGAGCGGGTATACTCCCTACGATGACGGAGCAGGGCGAGGTTGTGGTGATGGATGCGGAAGACATGCGTCGCGCCATCACCCGCATTGCGCACGAGATTCTGGAGCGCAATCGCGGCGCGAAGGATTTGGTGGTCATTGGCATTCAGCGGCGCGGCGCGCCCGTTGCCCGACGACTCGCGCTCGCCCTCTCGCAAATCGAGGGCGTCGGCATCCCCTGCGGCAGCGTGGATATCACCCCTTTCCGCGACGACATCGAGCGCAAACCCAGCACGCTCACCCGCAGCCAGACCGATGTGCCCTTCCCCATCACAGGCAAGCGCGTGATTCTGGTGGACGAGGTCATCCAGACAGGGCGCACGGTGCGCGCGGCGATGGAAGCCGTGATGCAGCTCGGACGCCCCGCCTGCATCCAGCTGGCGACGCTGATTGACCGCGGGCACCGTGAGCTGCCCATCCGCCCCGACTATGTGGGCAAGAACCTGCCCACCAGCCGCACCGAGTTCGTGCTGGTGGAGCTGATGGAGTTGGAGGGGCGCGACCGCGTGGTGCTGCGCAAGGCGACGCCGCCGCTGCCGTAGGAGCACGCGATGCCCCATGTGCTGA
>Ga0209143_1000279_pt1 | contig 25098 bp, 36 predicted proteins | sample FaiFalFF_MnMetaG_3_FD_184739 | JGI IMG/M metagenome (GOLD analysis project Ga0209143, IMG submission 184739) | Freshwater microbial communities from Yellowstone National Park, Wyoming, USA - Fairy Falls B (FF_Mn_B) MetaG (SPAdes) (version 3) | ecosystem: Environmental > Aquatic > Freshwater >...
CTACTGTCTCCCGCACCGCTTCCCTCAGCAAGATCCGCAAGGTATCCTGGTCCACGGGGCACCTCCTCGTTCCAAGGTGTGCCCCCCTATTAAACACGGACCCTTACACATAAATCCTTACACGACCCACTGGTTTGGCCTTTCTCATTTTGGCCCCATAGATGTGGCTAGCCTACCACTCCTTGCCTATCTAGTCTAGGGGTTGCGTATCCTTCTGCCACTAGCGGAAGGGGTGGTAGACCGTGGCCGGGTGGGGAAGGTCATGGGGCATAGCGCGCCAGGAGAGGCCGCTCTTCAACACGTACAGGATGGCGTTGGTCAGCCCCGAAGGGGCTATCTTGGGGATTTCCCTCTGGGGGACTTTTGCCGGTCTACCACCGGGTTTGGGGGCGGGGATGAGGGAGGGCTAGGGTGGCCCACTCCGCGTCGGTGAGGTCGCTGGGGTAAGATCATCTCGTAGGCTTCGCCCTTCAAGGATACCGGACTTTTACGACAGTTTTTTAGTATATCCCCAATGTTCCAAGCTTTCGCGCTTTACGAAGGGCACTCTTGAAGAACATAACTCCAAAGGAAAGGTAGACCGCCGTATTGATCCAATTCAGTAGGAAAAGAAACTGTCCGTCAACATCAACGCTTCCCTCACCTAGAAGGAGACGCAGTGTCATTACGGAAGGAGTGAGGGGTAGGCAGTAGCCTAGGATATTCCAGGGCCATGCTAAAGACTCAAAGCGCACAAGAAAGATCCCTAAAAGGAGGAACTGGAGAAGCCCCATGAGTTGATCTACACGTTTGTAGACCAGAACGAGACCTCCCAAAATGAGGCCTAGACCTAGGCTACTCAGGGCCAAAGCCCCAAGGGGCAGGAAAGCGGCGGAATTTAGCTCAAGCCGGGCCCCAGAGGTCAGGAGAATGGCCAGGACAACAGGGACGATCAGGAGACTGATTTGAAAGAGAGAGAGGACGGCCCTGACCAGTACGATTCCCAGAAGCCCAGGTCGAGTGAGAGCCAGCTGCTCCAAAAGCCCTGCCAAAGATTCCTGGGTTAAGGTCGAGGCGGTATAGGAGAGAAGAGAAAAAGCCAGTGACCAGGAGATAAGGCTCACTATTAAAGCCTCGAGCCGCTCCCCAAACAGGGCTGGACCGGCCAGGTAATGTACCCCTAAAAAGAAGAGGCTAAAGACCACCGACGCGGCAAGCACCCCCCCTAGGAGTTCCAACGGGTAACGGCTGAGCGTTCTGAAGAAACGCCAAAATTCAATGTAAGTTATCCTTGGCCAGAACAAGTATTCCTCCTTTCCTTAAGTACCTGCCAAAAGAGCCCTGCAAGAGAGAGGCTTTCCTGCTCGACCCTTCTCAAGGGAGTGGGATCTAGGACTTTAAGAACCATCCAGAGGGTCTCTTCCCCTACCACACGGATAACCCTATCCTCAACCTCGGCTCCAAGGGATCGGAGCTTTTCCAGTCGTAGACCATCCTGTAGGGGAAGAGCAAGCTCTACCCTATACACAGCTCTGGGTGACCCTTTTAGCACTTCTTGAGTCCTGCCTTCCAGCACCACTTCACCTTCAATAAGGATGGATACTCGGTCAGCTACGCTCTCAGCAAAGTCAAGCTGGTGAGTGGTAAGAAGTATGCCCTTGCCATCCCTTTTGAGCTGCAAGAGCCAGGTTCGGATGGCTTCCTGGGCTTCTAGGTCTACGCCCAAGGTTGGCTCGTCTAGAAATAAAACAGGGGCATCGTGCAGCAAGGCCACAGCCAGGGCTACTCTCTGTTGTTGGCCTCTGGAAAGTTTGCCCAAGATCTGATGAGCCTTGTCTTCGAGCCCTATCTTCTCCAACAGCTCCATTCCCCTTTGACGCGCTTCTTTTGCAGTGAGGCCACGTAAAACCCCAAAGTAAACCATGTTTTCCAGGGGGGAAAGGCGCCAATACAGGTTACGGCTACCCTCCAGTACAGCTCCTACCCAGGTTTTATTTACATGAGCTGCTTTTAACTCCACTACTCCTTGATCTTGCTCCAGTAAGCCTGCCAGGATTTTGATTAGTGTGGTCTTCCCCGAGCCATTAGGCCCCAAAACGGCTAGGATCTCCCCCCTGTAAAGTTCAAGGCTGACCCCTCTCAGAGCCTCGATCCATCCATTCCTTCCTTTTGGATAGCGTTTATACAAGTTTCTCGCAGAGACAAGTGAATCCCCCAGAGCCATATCTTCGAACCCTCAAGAAGGAGAACATTCCATGCCGGGGCATATGAAGTCTATATGGGCCCCGGTGACTCCATCTCCCACGGCAAAGTGTATGCCGCGGATGCCTTCGTTGAGAACAGAGTTGACCCTCCAGTCTACCTTAGGGAGATCTAAACCGGGATTGTTGCTTATTGCCATCTCTACTAGCATCAACTCAAGTTCGCGATTGGAAAAATCCCTTATTTTATCAGTCAAGTCAACCCCGTTTGAGGAACGAACCTCTTTAAGCTGGGAGTTCTCTATTTTCACTCTTAGAGGGAAACCCCCTTCTCGAGCTAGACTACCCAAGAGTTCCCAAGCCATGGTCGGCAAGTACGTCAGATGCTTGGGCATTACCCTGTGATGGGCCACTGCCACCCCTGAAACCTCTAGTTCTCCATTGACTATGTAGCCTGGGTGAAAAAAGTCCTCATTATCTGGAATCATAGCCACTTCAAAGAACATCCCCACTGCTTCCCACTCGCCTGGTAACAAAGCCGGTTCCATTCTGGGGAGCATGAGGTCTACCCTCTCCTTTAGCAGCATCTCTAGTTCCCCACAGGCACCCTTAAACACCAACCTCTCGAATTCTCCTCCCTCAAGTAGAGACACCCACTTAGCATTTTCCTTAGTGGCTTGTTCAAAGTCAGAGACGCCAAGCAGGTTAACGGTGTAAACTGCCGCTTCAAAAGAAGGGTCAAACGCCACCAAAGGCACTATTAGGAGGCGGCTGCTCTTAAAAAAGCGCTCTAGTTTAAAGAAGGAAAGCCCTTCCCCTGTGGTTGGCAAGAGAACCACATTTTTGCGCTTCGGTTTAGGCAACTCTCCAACAGAATCTAAGAGGTATGTTTCTATGTCATGACCTCTCAACCAGGAAAGGAGTTTGGGTTCGTCCGTAACGAATATGAACTCGGAAGAACCAAAAACGGGCATCAGAGATCTGTCCAAATTTAACTTGAGCTGATGAACTTCCATTGAGATCCTCCTTTCTTTTTAGGGCCATAGCCGCGACACAGAAAAGCTTTAGATCCCCACCCCGCAAGGACAAGTTAACGCTACAGGAGAGGGTTTTAGTTCAACCTGGGAGGATGGAGTGAGCCATGAATAAGAGACCGAGTAGCTGTAAGAAAACATGCCCACGACATGCTTGCGCTTTTCGTCTTGGGTATCAAACTCCAGTAGAGGATTGGTATATGGCCTGACAGGCCTCCTGTGACGACCTTCTGCTACAAACCTAAGCAACCTCGGAGCTTTGAGCTTCACTTGGATAGTCTTTTCCATCCTTTCACCTCCTTGGAGCTGTGCCGCGGCTATGGCTACTTACAGCTTGGATGATCACGAAGAAGCTTATCAAGAGGGGAGAGAAAATATCAACTTAGTCTAAAAAAAGATCCGAAGGGCCTTGAGCTCCTCATCTACCCACAATCTACTCACACTTACCCCCCTTTCGGTTATTCAGTTGCATAGGCCTTGACAAGACAAAGGAAGAGGGGGTCTTTGGTCCTTATGGCACGAGCAAAGACCCCCATATCCAGCTTACCTCTCCCCCTGGAAACCCTCATTGAGGCCCTCGTCCCCCTCCTCCGGGAAAAGCTCCCACCGGAATCCCCCAAACAAGGCAGAGCAAAAACCTACACCGACCTCCAGCTGCTCCTCTTCCACCTCCTCCGCGCCCTCCTCGGCTGGTCCACCGAACGTTTCCGAACTCAAAACTTGCACCTATGCTCCTGCCCTCCGGTTTATGCGGGGGGACCACTTGAAAGGGGCTGCCCGTTTCCCGTCAGATGACGGGTGCCATGACCCGAGCAGCCCAAGACCTACTCTCCCGCATCCTCGCCCTTCTGCCAAGCCCCCACCTTCGGGATTCCCCCAAGATTAGCCCTGTCGGGCTGACTAAGGCCCTGCTTCTCCTACTCCTCCAGGGCCACGGCAAAGCCAGACCCCAGCACACCAAGACCAAATCCCCCTCCGCCCTCTCCCGCTTTCTAAACCACTACCCCTGGCCCACCCGCGCCCTCATCCGCCTGGCAAGAGAGGAAGCCGAAAAGGTCTTGGACCGGGCCAGAAGACGAAGGGGACCGAAACCCAGACTCTTGGTGGTCCTAGACCTGGTCACCCTGGAAAAGCGGGGCCGGTTCAAGGCTTTACCCCTCTCCTTCTTCCACGGCAAGTGGGGCCTGCACCTGGTGGTCCTCTACCTCGTCTACGGGGACCTTCGTATCCCCTGGGCCTACCGCCTGTGGAGGGGGAAGGGAGAGAAGAGCCTTTCGCTCTTGGCCCTGCGCCTCCTGTCTACCCTACCCCCTTGGACCCGCCGGGCCTTCCGCCTCCGGGTGGTGGCCGACGCCGCCTTCGGCACCGCCCGGTTCCTCCTGGGGGTGAGGCGGATGGGCCTGGAGGCGGTGGTGGGGGTGCGGTGGGACCGGAAGGTCCGGGAGGGCGGAGGCCTGCGGGACCTCAGGCGCTCGGGGAGCCGGGTCCACCTGAGGGGGCTCCCTTTCCCGGTGTGGGCCTTCCGCTACCGGCACCCTCTGCCCGGTGGGGGATGGGAGTGGCGGTATGGGGTGGCCACGTTTCCCGCCACGGCCCGGACGATGCTGGTGTGGGGTAGGCGGGGTCGCACCGCCCTTCCTTCTTTGCCCCGGTGTAGCTCCCCGCCGAGGGCGGGGCCTTGGGGTCCCTCCGGTACTCCCACGGGGGGACGAAGCTCCCCTGCCATATCCCCCGCTTCGCCTCTTTAGCCTTCCGCTGGGCCTCGAGGTAGACGGCCCCGCCGTACTCCAGGTAGGCGAGCGCCCACCCCTCCTCCACGAGCCAGCGGTTGAGCTCCACACCCCTCACGACGCACACCGCCACCACCCTTCCATAGCGGTCGGTGTCCTTCGGGGTGCAGGCCACGGGGCTTTGCCCGATGAAGTCGGCGAGGGCGAAGGCCGCCCGCCTGCCGCAGGGCCAAGGCTTCCCCTGGGGGTCTAGACAGGTCTGGCTCGACTCCACGGCGTCTATCCCCCAGAGCCGTACCTTCTGCCCGTGGACCTCCAGGGTGTCCCCGTCCACCACGCTCGCCCGCCCCACGAGGCTCTGGCCGAAGGCGGGAAGGAAGAGGAGGAAGAGGGAGAGGAGGCCGAGGAGCGCCCGCTTCGCCGCTTCCTTTCGCCGCCGGATTTCCTCGAGGGCTTCCCGGTGCTTCCTCTCCCGCCTCTGGTCGAGGAGGAAGAGGAAGAAGAAAGCCAGGGTTCCCAAAAGGGGTTCTGCCAACTCCACCTCGCCTCCTTGGACCATGTTAAGAGGCTGTCATGAAACCTCTTCACAGCCAGCTATGCGGCCCTAGCCAGCCGCTTCACTGACAAGCGTACCCAAGTACACCGGGGAACACCTTCTGGATGGCGTTGGTCACGCGAAGCGTAGCTTGCCGATTTCCCCCTTGGCACCGTGGGTAGGATTAGCAGCGCATACCCTTTTGGGTTGAGGGGGTCGGCGTGGCCACGGTGGGAGAAAGGGTTATCGCGCTTCTTCGCCTACACCCGGAGGGCATGACGGACGGAGAACTGGCCAGGGCCTTAGGGAAAAGGCGCCCGCACATCAACCGGGTCTGCCTGGGGTTGGCGAAGAAGGGCCTACTGGAACGGAGGGTGGTGGGTGGCATCCTTCGCAACTTTCTGGTGGATCCACCGCCCTCTCTTTTCGAACCCTCCCTTTCCGATGAGCATCCTTGGGCCTGGGAGGGACACGTCCAGGAACGGGTCGCCCGATTTCTGGAAGAACGGGGTTGGGAGATCCAGCGCAAAGCCGACACCGCGAAGAAGGAGCCTGGGCAGGATCTCGTGGCCCGCTTTCCCGGCACTCCCCGCCTCCTCTGGGTTACGGTCAAGGGTTACCCCCAGGGCACCTCTAAGAGACTGTCGTAAAAGTCCGCTATACTTGAAGGGTGGCTTCTACACGGAGATCTTACCCCAGCGACCTGTCGGACGCGGAGTGGGCCATCCTGGAGCCGTTGATCCCCGCCCCCAAGCCCGGTGGCCGACCCGCAAAGGTGCCGAGGAGGGAGATCGTCAGCGCCATACTTTACGTCCTGGAAAACGGCATCAAGTGGCGGGCCATGCCTCACGACTTGCCCCACTGGTCCACGGTCTACCACTACTTCCGCAAGTGGCAGAAGGAAGGGGTTTGGGAGAAGGTAGCTCAGGTTCTGGCCCGTCGTGACCGGGAGCGGGGAGGACGGTATGCCTCCCCGAGTGCCCTGGTTATGGACAGCCAGTCGGTGAAGACGAGTGAAAAGGGGGGCCCCGGGGACACGACGGGGCGAAGAAGGTCAAAGGGAGGAAGCGGCAGATCCTGACGGACACGGGGGGCCGTCTTTTGAAGGCCTTTGTCCACCCGGCCAATGAGCACGACAAGTGGGGTGGGCAGGCGTTGCTTTTGGGGATGGACCTCTCCTTGTGGCCCCGGGTACGCAAGCTCTTTGTGGACTGGGGCTACCGGGGTTTGCGGGAGGTGGCTAGGGGGCTGGGACTGGAGCTGGAGGTGGTGGCCCGTCCTTACGCGGGGGTGCGGGGGGTCTGGGTGCGGGAGGGGGAGGAGGTGCCGGAGATCCCGCGGGAGGGTGGGTTCAAGCCCCTGCCCAAGCGGTGGGTGGTGGAGCGGACCTTTGCCTGGATGGGGCGAAACCGACGGCTGGGGAAAGATTACGAGTACCACCCTGAGGTAACGGAAGCCTGGATGTATTTAGGCATGATACGCTTGCTGGTGAAGCGGCTGGCCAGGGCCGCATAAGCTGGAGGAGGGGACTTTTACAACAGTTTCTAAAACCTCGCCTGCGACCCAGGCCAGGCATTGGTTCAAGCAGGCCATCTTCGACATTCTGGACTGGCGGGGGAGGGACCAGGCGGTGGCGCTGGCGGTGGCCCTGCCGGAAAAGGAGGTCTACCGGAAGCTGGCGCACAGGGTCCGCTACCTGCAGCCAATGCTCAGGTTCTCCTTCCTTTGGGTCCGGGAGGACGGTGGGGTAGAGGTAGACGGGGGGCTGGGGTAGGCCTCTTGCCCGGACAACCCACGGCTTGGGACCCAAAGACCCCAAGCCCGGGGGAGGGGGGACAATCCCCGGGAGCGACCGGTTTTTGGGAACGCGAAGCGCACTTCACTCCTCCCCCCACCCCGGCACCACCAGGCTCTTCATCCCGGTCCAGTAGGCCACCTTCTCCCTGGGGTGGCCTTCTTTGAGGAAGCGGCGGATGGCCCGCCAGCGCAAGGGGAGGGCGAGGTCGGCCCGCCGCTTCCCCTGGGGCTTCACCCCGGCGAAGTCCGCGAACTCGGCGAGGATCCACTTGGCCTCCTCCAGGCCAAGGGGCTTCCCCCGGTTCTTCCCGGGGGCGGGCTTGAGGAGGAGGTGGGGGTAGGGGAGGGGCTGGTGCCCTGCGAGGAAGGCCCTCTGGGGGAGCCAGTCGGCGAGGACCTCCCGGGCGAGGGGGGAGAGGGGGACCTCCCGGAGCTTGGCCCCCCGCACCAGGAGGACCTTCTCCCGCACGTCCTCCTGCCAGAGTTCCACGGCCTCCTTCACCGTGAGGCCCACCTCTCCCAGGAGGACGAGGAGGACCCGGAGGAGGGGACGCCAGTAGGCGAGGGGATAGGCCCCGGCCTTCTCCAGGAGGTCCTGGTAGGCCTCCTCGGGCATGGCCCGGGAGGGGGCGACCACGGGAAGCTCCTGACGGGAGGGGAGGCGCACGTGGGGGGGCATGGGATGCCCGGCCCAGTCCAGGAAGGGAAAGAGGTGCCTGAGGCTTGCCCGGGCCCGCTCCACGGTGCCCCAGGAGAGGGGCCCCCTTTCCCCTCCGGGGAAGCCCCGCTCCTTAGCTTCCAGGAGGAAGGCTTTGGGGTCCTCGGCCTCCAGGTGGGGCCACCTTCTCCCCTTCAGGGCGAGCCAGCGGACGAAGTAGCCCACGTAATGGGGGGCCACCCGGTCGGGCTTCTTGCGGTGGCGCACCAGGTAGGCCCAGAGGGCCTCCTTGAGGGCGCCCTCGTCCCACCGCGCCAACGCCTCCCCCACCACCCGCCTCCTCTCCTCGGGGTGGTCCCAGGGATCCAGCCCAAGACTCTCGGCCATCCTCACCACCATCTTAGCTACAACCCCCCTCCCCGCCAACCCGGTGTGTAGCTAAGACTTTCCCCGCATCGGCTTTTCCCCTTCTCCACGCCACTCTCCACGCCCTGACCTCTTTCCCGCGAGGGTTAGGGGTTGGGCTTCCTGGGGGTGTGGGGCAAAAGTGGAGGTGGGGGTTTTTGTGGGTAAACCTCAGCGCACCAGAAGGCGCACCCCCGTGGCCGGGGGCCTGGCCTCCGCCTCCCCCCGGGGCTCCTCCGGGTCCAGGGCCCCGTCCCCGTCCCGGTCCAGGAAGGCGAGGAGGCGGTAGGTCCCGGGGGAAAGGCCCTCGAGCCGGAAGGGCCCCCCTTCCGGGGGCAGGACAAGGCTCCGGCAAGCGCCCCCCTCGGAGCAGGCCGAGAGCACCACCCGGGCGGGAAGGGCCTTTACCTGGACCTCCGCCGTGGCCCAGGCCCCACCCCCTTCCAGGCGCACCCGGTAGGCCCCGGGGGCCGTCCCCGTGGGTACCCGCACCCGGAGGTGGGCTGTGCCCTGGGCGGGGTTCGGGGCGAGGTAGGCGGCAAGCCCCCCTTCCGCCGCCACCCGCACGGGGACCGGGTAGGGGCTTAGGACCTCCACGGGGAGGCTCCCCTCCTCCCCGGGCTTCAGGGCCAGGCGGCCCTCCACCCGGAAGGCCACCCCGCCCCCCTCCAGGGCCTTCAGGGCGGCGAAGGCGTCTAGAAGCCTCCCCTCCGGCGTGGACCTGCTCCCCGCGAGGAGCGCCCCCTCCAGGGCCTCAGGGGAGGCCGCCCCCCGGGAGCGAAGGAGGGCCAGGGCCGCCGAGACGTGGGGGGCCGCCTGGCTCGTCCCCTTGAGGAGGCGGTGTCCCCCCAGGGTGGGGCCCAGGACCCCGGAAGCCCCGTCCCCCCCGGGGGCGAGGAGGGGGGCGGAGCGGTTGGAGTAGGAGGCGAGCCTCCCGTCGGACCCCACCGCCCCCACGGTGAGGACCCCCCGGCAGTTCCCGGGGAAGTAGTCCCGGAAGTCCCGCCCGTAGTTCCCCGCCGCTGCCACCACCAGGACGCCCCGGGCCCTCACATCGTCCAGGGCCTCCTGCAAAGCGGGGGAGCAGGGGCCCTCCCCGCTCAGGGAGAGGTTCACCACCTGGGCCGGGTGGGGGTTTGGGGGAAGCCCCGGCACGGGGATCCCCGCCGCCCACCGGAGGGCGAGGATCAGGTCGCTCTCCCGCCCCGTCCCCTCGGGGGTGAGGAGGCGGATGGGGAGGATTTGGGCCTGGGAGGCCCCCGCCATCCCCACCCCGTTCCAGGCCGCCGCCAGGATCCCGGAGACGTGGCTCCCGTGGAAGGTCTGGAGGGGGCTTCCCGTGCTGGGCTCCGTGGGGTCGGTGTCCCCGTCCACGAGGTCCAGCCCCGGAAGGAGGACGCCCTCGAGGTCGGGGTGGCCGGGGAGGACCCCGGTGTCCGCCACCGCCACCACCACCCCCTCCCCCGTGGCCTCGGCCCAGGCCTCGGGGAAGCGGGCCAGGGGGAGGTTCCACTCCTCGGGGAAGAGGGGCTCGGCCTCGCCCCCCTGGGCCCGCACGGGGCGGTCGGGGAGGCCTTCCGTCCCTGAGGCCAGGGCTTGAAGCCCCTCCGCCCGGTACCAGCCCCCGCCCAGGGGCCTCCCGGAGCACCCCGTGGGGCAGTAGCGGAGGGCGCCCGTGGCCTGGGAGGCGGAAGCCGCCTCCCCCACATAGACCGCGCCCTCGAGGTAGAGGTCCTGGGAGGAAGCGCTCTCCACCACCAGGCGGAAGGGGGCCTCCCGCCGTGCTCCTCCCCCCTCCGCCACCACCCGGGCCTCCCAGGTCCCGGCCTCCCGGGCGGGGATGGCGAGGGAGAGCTCCCTCTTGCCCTCCACCTCCAGGGGAGGAGGGGTCATCCCCGGGGGAAGGCCCTCCACGAAGAGGCGGGCCCTGAGCCCCCTCGCCTCCACCCGCGCCGGGAGGATGGCCGTCTCCCCCTCCCGAGCCCGCACCTCCTCCTGGCCCAGGGAGAGCCGAAGGAGGGGGGCCTCGAGGGCGCACCCCGTCAAAAGGAGCAGGCTAAAAAGGAGGCTCCAGGTCCTCCTCATCCAGGCCCACCTCCGCTACCCGCCGGGCGAAGGCCGCCTCGAGGGCCTCGTAGGCCTCCTCCAGGCTGGGGAAGTCCCCGAGGTCTTCCCGCTCCCCTCCGGGGCCCTCCCACCAGGCCCGGCACCGCCCCGTGGGCCACTCCTGGACCCACCCGTCCCCCATGGGGGTCTCGTAGACCCGCCGCTTTCTGCTCCCGTCAAACCTGAGGATCATGGCCCAGACAGTACCACCGCGAAGTAGCCGTAGAGGGTGGCCGCCACCTCGCGGCTCTCCACCACCACGTACTTCCCCTCTTTGGGGGCCACGAAGAACCGTCCGTCCGCCAGGAGGAACCACCCGGCCATGGGCGTCCCTCCGAGGCGCACCACCTTCGCCCCCCGGGCCCAGGGAGGAGGCGCCTCCCGCCCCAGGACCAGGGTGAGGCGCTTCTCCTTCAGGGCCTCCCCCAGGGAGGCCGGGGGAAGCCCCACGGCCACCACCTCCTGGGTCCGGTTCGCCAGGAACCAGTAGAGCTCCCGCTCGGAGAGCTCCCGCACCTGGGGCAGGCCCTGGGCCAGGGCGGGGGCCAGGGCGAGGAAGAGAAGGGCGAGGAGCCTAGAAGAGCTCCCCGTTTTCAAAAAGCCTCTCCACCTCATCCTCGTCCTCCCAAGCTTCCTCCGCCTCCCGGTCCAGGCACTCTAGGCAGTATGTCTCCAGCTCGCAGCCATCGGGGAGAGGGATCACGATGCGCCCCGTTCCGCCGCACATGGGGCACGCCATCACGCCACCTCCGGCAACGGCACCCGGAACTCCGGGGCCCAGTAGAGCGCCTCCTCCCCCTCGGCGAGAAAGAAGGCCGCCTCAATCCCCCGCTGGTAGAGCCGCCACCCGAGCTCGGGGTGGCGCACCAGGTAGTACTGCCCCGTGTGGTCCACCCTCACCACGCTGGACTCCTCCACGATCCGCCAGAACTCCGCGAGGTCCGTCCGCATACGCCTTCTCCCGTGGGGCGAAGCCCCAAGTTACCTCACCTCCTCCTGCCTCCTCGAGGCGCTCACCACGTGGCTCGTGGCCAGGCGCATCACCAGGGCCACCTTGTTGGAGACCGGGCCGTCCGGGGTGAGCCAGAGCCAGCGGTCCGGGGTGCTGTATCCGGGGGCGAAGAGGTAGCCCTTCCCCCCGGCCCAAAGGATGGGCAGACCCAGGATGACCCCGGAGAGCTCCGGGGCGTCCCGCTCACCCCCCACGGCCACCACCTTGAGGAGGCCTCCCTCCACCGCACCCTTCAAGTCCGCCTCCAGCTTCCTGGCCGTCCGCCCGTCCGTGACGATGTAGGCCTTGGGGATCCGTATCCCTCCCGGCGGGCAGGTGTAGATGGGCACGCCCCCGTAGGAGATGTTCTGGCAGGCCCCGCCCCCCAGGGCGGCGATGAGGTAGTCCGTGAGGGCCTTCACCCCGGCCCCAGAGCCCACGATGAGGACGTCCCCGCCTCCCCGGAACCCCTGCAGGACCTCCCCCCAGGCCGCGGGGTAGAGCATGTCGTCGGGAAGGCCGCACATCTTGAGGGTCAGGCACAGGACGCACTTCGCCACCCGGTACACCCCCCGGAGGACCAGGCTGGGCTGGCTGAAGTCCAACCTGGTCAAGCCCCCGGGGTCGCAGCTCATCACCTGGCCCACCCCCTGCAGGTTGCTGCTTATCCCTCCCCAGTCCAGGCCCGCAAGCCAGTCCATCTGGGCCAGGGCGGGAACCGAAGCCGCTATGAACGCCACCAACCACCGCTTCACGCTTCACCTCCCAAGCAGAACCCGGTAGAAGGCGGAAAGGTCCACCAGGCTGGTCAGGGCGGAGAGGTCCCCCAGCGGCTTGTAGGGGGTACCCCGCACCCCGGGCACCTCGTACCCCTCGGGCACGGAGACCCAGCGCCAGTGGGTCCGTTCCAGGGCGAAAGGCAGGACGTAGGGCGGTATGGCCAGGGGCTGCACGGGCCCCTCGAGGGGCAGCGAGGGGTAGGCGATGACGCACGGGGGGCAGTACTGCACCCGGGCGTCGATGGTGAGGGGCACGTGCCAGTACACCACCAGGCGGGAGAGCTGGTTCCAGGCCCAGCTGATCCAGTTGCCCAGGTTCACCGAGGAGAGGTCCACGTTGCGGATGTCGGGGACCGTGGTGGCCTCCAGGATGTTCTGGGCCTGGAAGAAGCTGGCGTACCCGAAGGCCTCGTAGACGGGCAGGGAGGCCGGGGGAAGCCAGCGCTTGGCCTCCTCGAACTTCCAGAGGCCGGGGGACTCCCGGTCGGCCTTGATGGGCTCCCCCTGGGCGTTCCCCCCTAGGAGCTCCTGCAGGTTCCCCGTCCCCTTCACCGCCAGGTCCACCCTCCTCAGGGCCAGGGCGGCGCAAGAGGCCACCTGGTCCAGGCTCCCCGTGCACCCCCGGAGGACGGGAAGGTTCTGGGTGAGGCTCCGCAAGGGCGCCTCCACCAGGTTCACCAGGTTCTCCTTGACCACCTCCATCCCCGGGAGGCCGTAGAAGGCCCTGGAGTCAAAGAGGGTCCGGGCCGCCCGGTAGAAGTGGACGTAGTAGTAGACCTTCTCCACCTCGCTCCCCGCCTGGTCGATGAGGCCCTTGTAGGTGTTCCAGAGGCTCTGCACCCCGTTCCAGAGGGCGGTGGGGTCGGTGGGGACGAGCTCCGTGTAGACGGGGGCCACCACGCTCCCGCCTCCTAAGAGGTGCCCCTGCCAGGGCACGGGCAGGTAGACCCGGGGGGAGGCCAGGTTGCGGAAGTCCCCGCCTGGGAGGAGGTTCAGGACCTCCTGGGGGGTGCTGGGCCTGGGGGTGAGGAGGATGCGGGCCACCTCCTTCTGGTAGTCCAGGTAGTACTCCGTGAGGGCCTTCTGCATGGCCCGCTCCACCCGGGCGTTCGCCTCGTCCCAGTTGAACCAGAGGGGCCTCGAGGGGTACCCGGGGGTGCGGAAGACCTCGTGCCCCTGGAGGAGCACCTTGAAGCCCGGGATGTACATGAGGGGGAGGATCTGCATCCCCAAACCGTCGCAGAACTCCTCCGGCTTCACCTGGGGCACGGGGAGGTAGCGGTCCAGGCTGTGGAGGCCCGCCGAAGCCCACCGGCCCACGTCCAAAGCTCCCTGGCGGGTGGCGGCCTGGAGGAAAGCGGTGTCCACCCCCTCCGAGGGGACTTGGAGCCGGAAGTCGGGAAGGGGCGGGGAAAGCTCCGGACCCTGGATTCCCGCCCAGCAGTAGGCGAACCAGAAGGCGGGGTTGTTGAGCTCGGTGATCACCCGCCAGTAGTACCGCTCCTCAAACCGCTGCCAGGCCCGCCTCAGCTCCCGGGCCACCTCCCGGGTGGCCTCCAGGCTGCTCATGGGCAGGTAGAACTCGTGGGCCTGGGCCTGGCTCCAGGGCATCCGCCCCTGGCACCCCTGGGGGTCCTTCTGGGGATCGCACGGCCCCTTCTGGTACTCCCGGAAGCGGTCCTTCCGCAAGACCTCCAGGTAGGGCCACTTCCCCTTCAGGACTTGCTCCAGGCGGTAGTCCGGGGCGGAGAGGAGGTACTTGGTCCACTCCTCGTAGGTGGGCCCGTTCCCCCAGGCCCCGGAAAAAAGGAGAAGCAGGGCTAGGGCACCCGGAACACCTCGCGCCACTTTTCCACCTCCTCCCCTTCCACCAGGAGGAACACCCGGTCAATCCCTATGTGCCAGAGCCTCCTGGGCTCCCCCACAAACTCCGTGACGGCGTACTGCCGGGTGGGGTCAAGGGAAACCTTGGCCCCAGGCTCCGAAAGCTTCCGCAAAAACTCCTCCTTGCCCAGGTTCACCGCTCACCCCCTAAAGCCCGTTCGCCACGCACCAGTTGAGGAGAGGTTTGGGCCCCGCCCCAGCCTCCCTGACCCCCTGGCCCTTCAGGGGCTCATACGGGTTACCCGAAGGGTCCAGCCGCCGGGTCAGGTAGGAGACCGCGGGGTTCCCGAAGGCCACCTCCAGGGTGGTGCTCCCCGGCTGCAGGTACGCCTCCAGCCCCGGCACCCGGTACCCCCGGCCCTCCGCGTAGACCACGCCCCCCGCCTGCACGGGGCGGTCGTTGTCGCTGGCGGGCCGCCATCCCTCGGTCCAACCCCGGATGTAGGCGCTGTAGGTGTACCCCACGGTCCGGGTTCGGGCCACCACGGCGTAGACGGTGCCCGTGACCCGGCGCACAAACCACCAGGCTCCTATGGACCCAGCCCCCCGGTGGCGGCCCTGAAGGTCGCGGTAGTTGCAGGTGTAAATGTCCGTCAAGCCGGTTCTGTGGGAGTATGCGCACCCGTAGGCCTCGAAGGTTTCGCCCCCCACGCTGAACCGAAGCCCCTCCACCGCGTCCCCGAGCATGCTGAAGTCAAAGGTGGTGGGCTGGGAGGGGTCCAGCTCGTAGGTCGTTTCCTTGCGGGTGGTCACGTAGACGAAGGCCCGCTCGCGGCCCTGGTCGTCCTGGGCGTAGAAGATGGCGTTGCTGTAGTCCCCTTCCCGCCAGTCCCGCAAACGGAAGGTCTCCGGGCCAGCCCCCACGTCCGCGGTGAAGCGCCCGTCCCATGGAGCCCCCACGTTCCCGCTCACGTAGCGGTCATAGCCGCCGCTCAGGGTCCTCTCGTAAAACTCCACCCGGGCCTTCAGGTCCGCCCGGGAGATGTACCCCCACACCCGGGCCCGGGCCTGGGGCAGGCCCTCGGTGAGGGGCACCAGGGGGGTGGTGAAGTCCACGTAGTCCGTCTCCGGCCACCCCGGGTCCCGGTAAAGGCCCGCCCCCGCCAGCACCATCCCCGGCTGGCCTTCCCCGGAAGGGGGGTAGACCACCCCCAGGGACTGCTCCGGGGGCAAGCTCCCCCGGGGCATCACGTGGTACCGGCGGTCCCGCCGGGCGGAAGTGGCGCAGTACCCCCGGGCCACCCCCTCGGGCACCACGAAGCGCGCCTCGCCCCCCACCTGGTCCGCCCACTCCTGGGCCAGGCGTTGGGTCCAAGGGGAGATATCGGGCACGTAGAGGTAGAGCACCGAACCCCTGGGCATCCTCCCGAACACCTGCCGCAAGAGGGCCAGGGAGTCCACCCTCACCACCTCCACCACGTCCCGGTCCGCGGGGGAGAGGGACGCAAACGCGCTCCCCCCCTGGGGCGGCTGGTACCCCTCGAGGCCCGGGTACCGGTACCGCTCCGGGCTCACCCCCCCAGGCGGGGTGGCCCAAAGCCACCCCCCCGCCTCCACGGGCACGGGGTTGTCGGGGGAAGGCCGCCACACCTTGGTCCCCTGCAGGGGGGACACCGCGTAGTCCACCCGGTAGTGGAGGGGCCGGTTCTGAGCGTCGTACACCGTGTCCACCCCCGCTCGCCCCCGGAAGCGGTTCTGGCTGTCGTGGAGGTCAAACACAGCCCGGCTGTACAGGACGCCCCGGGTGTACCCCACGAGGCGGAAGGTGTCGCACGCCCCGGGGCAGAGGTACAGGCGGCCGTCCCAGGTGAGGGCCTGGTAGGCCGTGCCCTGTACGGGCTCCACCCCCTGCTCCACCAGGAACTCCACCGCCACCTTGTACCCGTCCCGGGGGTTCCCCTGCAGGGTGCCCCGCACCTCGGTAGGGGGCCGGGGACCGTCCAGGAGCCCCACCTGGGCCAGGGCGTGGGGCACGAAGAGGGTCAGGACCAGGAGCCTAACGGGGTTCACGGGGCACCTCCGAGCGCGCTAGGTCCATCAGGGTCAAGAGGGCCGCCCACGCGGGCCCCACGAAGAACCAGAAGGGCCCGTAGCTTTGGGCGATGACCAAGCCCGCGCCAACGCCGAAAGCCCAGCGCCACACGCCGCACCTCCTAGGGGTACTGCCGCCCCCGGCGGAAGAGGGGGTCGATCATGAGCAGGGTCTTCAGGGTGGGCACGATGCCCGTGGGGGTCTCCACCAGGGCCACGCACCGCCTGCCCTCCTCCGTGTCCTTGTAGACCCGGCACCCCGAGAGGACCTGCCCGCGCTCGTCCTCGGGGACGGCGGGGTAGTAGGGGTCGGCGGGGTCGTAGTACTTGCGGGGGACGAGGCGGTCCATGAGGAGGTAGTCGTGCCGCCACCCCTTGACCATGAGGAAGGTCTTGATCTCCACCTTGGGGCCGATGTCGGAGACCCTGGCGTTCCGCTCCCCGAAGCAGAAGGTGATGAACCCCCCGCAGAGCCTGCCCGTGGCCACCAGGTCCGTGAGGGCCGAAGGCACGTCCGTGAGGTACTTGATCTCCCCCGCGGGGTCCGCCCGCTGGCAGATGCCCAACCAGTTGCAGTCGTAGAAGTACCCCTGGGCCACCTGCCGCATGGCGCTCTTCACGGGCTCGGGCACCTCCTTGGCGAAGGCGTAGGCCCGCATGGCGGCCGTGGCCCGCCGGTGGTCCTCCAGGAGGCGGGTGGCGAACGCCCGGTACACCCCGTCGTAGTCCAACCCCTGCTCCCAGGAGATGTACACGGGCAGCCGCTCCGCGGCGCTCACCACGCCGGACTGCACCTCCCAGTACCCCCGGAGGTAGGTGCAGGCGTAGTAGGGAGGGCCCGGCGTCTCCCCGCCCGTGGCGACGGTGGTGGTGTACTCGTTCCCGTCCGAGTCCCGGTACCTGCAGGACCAGTCCGTCCGCCACGTCTTCCAGTAGACGTAGGCCTCGGCGGTGAAGGTGTGCATCCCGTTGTCCCCGAACCCCAGGGCCCGGGTGCTCGCCGCCACCTCCGGGCACCCTTGCACGGGGTTTGGGGAGAGGAGAGGCGTGTACCCCGTGTAGGGCGCGTCCCGGGTGGCCAGCTGGGCCCCCTGCCACCGAATCCGCACCCACGCCGTGGCCCCCGGACTGGTGGTACGGGCGGAAACCTGGACCACCGCCCCGCCCGTGGTCACCACGGAAGGCGAGAGGGTGAGGTGCACCTGGGGCGGCCCCACCGGAAGCTCCGGGTAATCCGGCGGGGTGTACCGCACCTGACAGGTGGTCTGGGCGGAAACGAGGCTGAAAAGGCCGAAAGAGAGGATGACTAGCAACACTATGAGGGCCATCAGGGGCTAGTATAGCAACTAAGGCGGGGAAAGGGGGAGCCGCGGGGAAGGTTCCTACTGATGAACCCCCTCCAGGGCCAGGACCAGCCCCTCCAGGGCCCCCACCTCCCGCTTGAGGCGCACCTCCCACCGCCTGAGGGCCGCTTCGGGGGAGAGGAAGGGGCTTGTAGGCGGCCCTCCTCCCGGAAAGGCCAGGAAAAGGTCTCTCCCCTCCACCCGGAGCCAGAAAGGCTCCACAGGCGAAAGAGGGTCCGCCCTAAGGCCGTGCCCTGGCCGATGGAGCCTATGTAACCCCAGGCCCGAAAGCGTCGCCCCAGCCCCCCCTCCAGGGCTACCCTGGGCCCGATTGTCCTCGTGGCCTTCCGCTAGGCCACGAAGAAGTGAAGAAGATGAGCAACGCCGCTAGGAGGAATGTGTGCTTGCTAACGCGGACCTTTTTCCAAATCGCTTCTTCTCTCGCTGCGAAGCGAGAGCAGTCCTAGCCCTAGGTAACGCCAACATGGGGGATTTGCCGGGGGCTCTGAAGCGGGAAGTCCCGACTCTTGAAAATCTCCAGCTCATCACTTAGCCTAAACCCGTGGTGTTTAAAAGATACGTTTTTCTCCCGCTTTGGCTTTTGGGCTCCTTGACTCTGTATGGGTGCAATCCCGAGGGGAGCACCAGCAACCGCTTCGGGGGGTGGATCCCTCGGGTATCGGGGACTCAGGCGAACCTTACTCACGTAATCTTCACCGGCGAACGCTTTGTGGTGGCGGCGGGAAAAAGCCTGCTAATCTCGGAAGACGGAGTGAGTTGGCAGAGCCTAACGCTCCCAGATTCTGCGAATGTCTATAGGGTGGCCTACGGCCACGCCGGTTATGTAGCCCTTTCCCCGGGTAACATCTACACTTCCCCTGATGGTCGGACTTGGAGGAAAACGCCTGTGGATACCCCATTGCGGGATGTGGTCTACGGAAACGGTGTTTATTTGATCGCGGGGGACTTCTCCACCCTTATGGCATCTAGGGATGGGGTAACGTGGGAGAATGTCTCTCCTCAGACCACGTTTGACGGTTGGACGCGGGTGTTTTTTCTCAATGGCCACTTCCTAGCTTTCAAATACAACAGCCCGTGGGTCTCTGAAGACGGCTACCGATGGACGCGAGGCGAAAACCCCAGTACAGCCCTCGTGGCGGGAGCCGCCTATGGCAACGGTCTCTATGTGGCCGTGGTTGGGGGAGGTGGTTTTGAAGTCATCACTTCCACCAACGGCTTGACATGGAGCAGAAATCCGGTTTCCTTCCTAAACCTGCACGACGTGGCTTATGGTCCTGAGGGATTTATCGCCGTGGGTGGCGCCGCAATAGGGGGGCTCATCGTTCGTTCCAGCGATGGAAGAAACTGGATTAGCCTGGGCTACAACGACGATACACGCCTCAACAGCGTGGCGTATGGGAAAGATCGGTATGTGGCTGTGGGCGATTACGGCCTCATCCTTACCTCTCGGTGAACGCCTCTTGGCAACCTGGGGAGCCTGTAAAATCCCCTATAAGAACTCCCTCTAGCCGCCCTCGGCGAACCCTAACTCCGCCTAGGCCTCCCAGGATTCAGGCCCTAGCCATAGGCAGGACCTCGAGGGGTACCTCTGCCCCAGCGGCGTAGACCACCTCACCCTGCACCAGGAGGACCAGGAGGGTGAAGCCCCCCTGGCGGATCCGCTCCGCGTAAAGGGGAAGCCTAGGGACGAGGGCGGGGACCTCTCCCACCAGGCTGGCCAGGGAGGTGATGAGCTCCTCCGGGGTGAGCCCCCAGAGGACGTAGCCTTCCCCTTCCGCCCCGGTTCGCCGCTTCAGCGCCTCCAGAATCTCCCGTCCCAAAGCCTCTATGGCCTCCGCGCCTACCATCCTCTGAGCACCTCCTTCGCCCTTTCTAGCCGCTCCAAAAGCTCCTCCTTCCGCTTGAGGAGGGCCCGGTAGAGGGCGAGCTCCTCGCGGAAGGCCTGGGGCCGGGTGAAGCCCTCGGGGGGCTGCCACCCCTTGCCCAGGTACTGCCAGCGCCACTTCCCGTCTTTCTTGACCCGGAGGTAGGGGTAGGGCCCGTGGGGACAGTGGCGGCAGTCCTTGCCGCACCGCACCTGCCGCCAGTAGACGGGGAGAGGGGAGAGGGCCGAAAGGCGCTCCCGCCTTTCCGCGAGGAGGGCCTCGAGGTCCTGGAGCTCCCGGTCCAGGCGCGCCGCCTCCCGCTCCAGCTCCGTCTTAGCTACAAGCTCACTCATCTAGACCCCCCTTTGTAGCTAAGAAGGCCCGCGGGGGGCCTGGAGGCCTCCCCCAGCCCTACCGGGCCCAGACCCTCCAGTGGGCCTCCTTCCTGCCGTACACCCAGGCCCGGTGGACCCCGGGGTCCTCGGGCTCCAGGTAGACCAGGTTCCACCCCGGGGAGAGCTCCAGGTCGTACTGGGCGGCCCGGGGGAGGTAGGGGCACTCCTGGAGCCCCCTCTTGACCACGGCCTCCTCCACGTGGACCAGGTACCAGAGGTGGTCGGGCGCCCGGTAGGGGAGGGCCTTGGGGTAGAGGAGGAGCCGGGCCTGGCCGCCGTCCGCCCGGTAGAGGCCGCCTCGGGGAGTGGGGGCGTGCGGGCTCAGGTCCACGTAAAAGGCCCCACCCCCCAGGCATAGGGGGTCGTAGGGGTCCGGCCCCTGGGGGACCTGGGTCCTGAGGGGCAGGTAGACCCGTCCCCCCACCACGGGGGCCTCCGCCTCCAGGACCCGCAAGGAGCCCTCAAAGGGGGTCCCGTCCCCGTACCGGATGGTCATGCGCAGCTCGTCCGCGTTCAGGAGCTGGAAGCCCTCCTCCTCCCCGCCTCCGGGAAGTCCCTGAAGGCCGCAGGCGGCGAGGAGCCCCAAAAGGGCGAGAAGCGCCTTCCGCATCTTTCACCTCCTACAGGCTAAGCCCGTGCCGGTGGAGCACCTCCCCCAGGGCCAGGAGCAGGGCGTGGTGGGGGTGCTCCATGGGCTTGGCTAGGTTATGGAAGACGGCGAAGGGCTTTTCCTCCCCTCGGAAGAGCCCCTCCTTCCGCCACTCCACTCGGAAGCCCGCGGCGTAGAGGGGGGTGAGGTCCACCTCCGTGGCGGGAAGCTGGCCTTCCCGCTTCAGGATGCCCACAGCCCCGGAGTGGAGCCCGTTGAAGAACACGCCCACCCCTATGGGGCGGAAGTAGTAGGCCTCGTGGTTCAGGGAGTCGTACTGCCAGGGCCTGGTGGAGATCCACTCCAGGGCTCTCCCGAGGCGGTCCCGGTTCCAGGGGAAGGAGAGGACCGTGTCCCTGCTCAGGTCCAGGGTGATGGCCTTGGGCTGGCCGTACCTGGCGGCCACCTGATGGAAGCCCATGAGCCGCGCCACTTCGCTAGGGATGGCGTCCTGGAGGAAGCGGGGCAGGGTGGGGTCCCCTTCCGTCCAAGCCAGCATCCCCTCGGCCATGAGAGGGAGGGCGGCCGCCCGCACCAGAAGCTTCAGGGGGTCCACCGCCCTCTTCTTGGCCAGCTCCTCCGCCAGCTGCAACACCTCTTTCTCCCTCATACCGCTAGTGTCCCAGAGGTCTCTCACAAAGGCTCACAGCCTGGGCTCCAAGGCGAAGAGCACCACGGCGTTTCGCCGATCGCCCAGGACCTCGTACCACACGCTCACTCCCTCAAGCCGCATCTCCCGGCCCAGGCGCACCATCCCCCCCTCCCAGGGCACCATGGGCCAGGGCCGGTCAGAGAGGCCCCGGAAGAGAGGGGTGCCCAGGAAGTGGAGGCGCTTGGCGGCTTCGTCTATGGCCTCCGTCATGGTCCATCCCCCCTTTCTTAGCTACACGCCTTCCCCCTGACCCTCCCCCTTGTAGCTAAGAAGGAGGGCCTCGAGGTCTTCCCGGCGGGCGTACCGGAACCGCCGGGGGTGCTCCGGGTCGTAAACCTGCTCCTCCACGGCCTCCACCTCCCTCCCGGGAAAGTGCCGGAGGTGGCGGAGGAGGTCCTCGCCCTCCCGGCCCGGGACCAGGTCCAGGCTGGTTCGGGTGCCGTCTTTGAAGCGGACCACTAACCGTTTCATCGCCGTCCTCCTCCTTGGAAAAGGACCCTCGTTGGGCGGTCCGCTGGGGCCCCTCGAGGAGAGGGGGGCAGGTGTGGTAGCCCCCCTCGTTCCTTCGCGAAAGTTTGGTTTCGCGAACGAGAAGGGTCTAAGCGGGGCAACCCACGACCCTACCCCACCTTCCCGTCATCCCTTGACGGCCATGACCCACCGCCACACCTCGGTAGCCTCCTCGCTCCGCTCCGCGTCCCATCTGCCCAGGACCCGGTCCCCCTTCCCCCGGAGGACCAGGTAGAGCTCCTCGTCCCCGGGCTCCGCCTGGTAGTGCCCCGCCACCAGGTGCACGGGGTCGGGCAGGTCCTCCCCGAGGAGGTCTTCCAGGGCCTCCCTTACCTCGGGGGGAAGCTCCTCCAGCCTCGCCCGCACCGCCCGCTCATGCAGGTAGGGGGTGCCGCCCAAAAGGGTGTCCTTCAGAACCTCCATCCTCGCCTCCTCGGCCTTGAAGGGGGCCGTCTTAGCTACATGGGCCCACACGCTAAGAGGGCGTGTAGCTAAGACGGCCCCGCCCCGCCTACCCCGCCTTCCGCCTCGCCGCCTCCCCCTCCGGGGTGAGCCGGATGGTCTCAGGGAGAGGCTTCCCTTCGGCCACGGCCTGGGGGAGCCCCTTCAGGCGCTCCAGGACCTTGGGGGGAATGTAGCGGTGCTCCCCCTCGATGACCACCCGGGGGTAGGTGTAGAGCTCCCGCCCGATGCCCCAGGCCACCGCCGCCCGCTTGAGGGCCCCGGAGATCCCTCCCTTGAAGGGCTCCAGGTCCGTGGCCCCGGAGCCGTCCTGCTTCTCCACCCACTCCCCGGTATCGGGGTTTTGCACAGCAATGCTGGCGATCACCCCGCCCTCGTTTCCCACCTGGGCCGGGGTGTAGCGCACCTGCCAGCCGAAGGGCCCGAAGGCCTCGTCCAGGCGCGCCATCACCGCCCGGGCGTCGATGAAGGGGGCGATGGTGGTCTGCCCCCCTTTGGCGGAGATGATCTTCCACTCGATCTCCTCCGCCGTCAGGGGCCGCCTAAGAACCTGAATGGCCTCGTTCGCCTTCATCCTCACCTCCTTCCTCTTCTTCCCGCGGGGCCAAAAGGCCCCCAAGCCCCCTAGAAGGGAAGCTCCTCAAAGCCCCAGACCTCGGCGTCGGCCGCCCTCGAGGCCGCCTCGGGGGAGAGGCCCTTCCGCCGCGCCTCCCGGTAGGCCCGCACCCACTCCGCCCGGACCTCGGTCCCCGGGGGCTCCAAGAAGGCCTCGGGGCCCGCGATCTCCTCCAGGACCTCGGGCACCCTCCCCGTCCCCTCGCACGCCGGGCACTCCGTCTCGCTCCAGAGGAGGGGCCTCCCCGCGAACCACTCCGCGTAGACGAAGCCCGTCCCCCCGCACACCTCGCAAGGCACCGTCCTCCGGCTCCTCACCCGCACCCTTGGCCGGCTCATGGCGAAGAGCTCCGCGGGGGCGGGGAAACCCGCCCCCCTGGTCGCGTCCTAGCCCTCCTCTTCCCCGAAAAGCCTGTCCAGGAAGGCCCGCACGGCCTCCCGCTCCTCCTCGTCCTCCCCTGGCCTGGCCACCAGGCCCAGCTCTTCCGCCAGGCCCACCAGGAGGAAGAGGACCAGGATGGGCCCCACCAAAAGGGCCAGCAGAGTGAGCAGGGCCATCTAGAGCCTCCGCGCCGCCCGCCCCAGGGCCGCCAGGGGTCCCCGCTTGCCCACCCGGACCTGGGTGAGCCCCTTGGGCCCCCGGAGGTAGAGCCTCCCCCCTACCAGGAAGGCCTCCAGGTCCTTCCGCTTAGCCGCCAAGGCCAAGGCCGCCAGCTCGCTCCTCTTGCTCATGCTCCCTCCTTTCCAAAAGGCGTGGGGCCCGGGTCCTCCCCGGGCCCCACCTGCTCTCCCTTCACGCCACCGCTTGGACCGCTTGCGCCTCCCGCTTCCTCTCCCTAAGGGCCTTCTCCCGCTCGTACTCGTGGAGCACGGCGGCGATGAGGTGCTTGCAGGGGCGCGTCTTCCCCTGGACGAAGGCCGGGCAGCTGCAGGTCTCGGCCTCCAGGTCCACCAGGTACCGCCCCTTCCCCTCCTGGCTGTCCACCACGAAAAGCCCCTCCTTCCCCAGGACCGGGTGCACCTTGCCCTCGGCAAGGAGGGCCTGGGCCTTCTCAAGCCGGGGCAGAAAGCCTAGCAAGCGCTCCCTGAACCGCATCCGCCACCTCCTTCGGCCCTCTCCGCGGGGCCGCTAGGCCCCCAAGCCCCCTAGCTCCTCTCTCACTGCCTCGTAGGCCTCCAGGGCCTGGGCCCAGAGCCCCCGGCCCTCCTCCCGGGAGAGGGGCTCGTACCTGGCCCGCCAGGATAGGTCCAGAAGCTCCTCGTACGCCTTCCTGGTCTTCCTGGCCAACCCTGCCCGCCGAAAAAGGGACAGGGCCTGGGAGTACTTGCCTGGGGTGAAAGGAGTCGCCAACCGCTCTTGGCTCAGGGCGATGAGCAGGTGGTGCACCCCGTAAAAGAGGGCCACCACCGCCCAAAGGGGGTCGCGGTCAGCTAGGAAGAAGGCCAGGGCTAAGTCCTCGCGCCCCCTGGCCTCACGCCTCTCGGTCATGGGGAACGAGAATCACCGCCACGCCCACGTCCAGAGCGTCCTCGATGTCCCGGAAGGCCTCCCGAAGGGCGTCTATGGCCTCCTCGGAGGTGCCCTTGGGGTAGAAGGCCAGGCCCCCCACCCCGGGGAAGGGCTCCCCGCTGAAGTCGTCCAAGGTGTACTCCAGGACCAGGCCTCTGGCCCTGGCCTCCTCCAGGAGGGCCTGGACCCGCCTGGCGGCCTCCTCCACCTGGGGGGGTAGGGTGAGGGTCATCCCCCTCATCTTACCAGGCCCGCCAGAATCTCGGCCTCCTGGACCCGGGACCGGGCCACCTCCAGCCGGAACTTGGCCCGGGTAAGCGCCTCCTCGGCCTCCAGGAGGGCCTGGAAGAGCTCGGGGTAGAGGGCGCGGGCCTTGGCCTCCCGCTCCTCCGCGTTCCTGCCCGCCACCTCCCCCGCCAGGATCCCCTGGGCGATGGCCGCCTCCAGGGCCTCCTTGGCCCGGCGGTGGCGGAGGGTGGCCTCGAGGGCCTCCTCCAGGGCCCGCCTCAGGTCGCCGTAGGCTTCCCTGACTTCGGTCTCCAACATCTTCTCCACCTCCTCAAAAGGGGCGCCCCCGGGGTCGCCCCCGGGGGACTCGCCTAGAAGGGCAGGGCCTCAGGGGGCGGGAAGTCCTCTTCCGCCTCCTCCTTGGCCTCGCCCTCCGCCTTCTTGGCCCGCACCACCACGGCCAGGCCGTCCAGGACCAGGGTGAGCCGGGTCTTCTTGCCGCCCTCCTTGGCCTCGTAGGTCTCGGTCTGGAGGCGGCCCTCCATCTGCACCAGGTCTCCCTTCTTCAGGTCCGCCTCCGCCAGGGCCTCCGCCAGGGCCCCGAAGGCCAGGACCTCCACGAAGAGGGACTCGTCCTTGCCCCGCTCCCGGCCCTGTACCGCCACGGCTGTCTTCCAGATGGCCGTGCCCTTGTCGGTGTAGACCAGGTCGGGCTTCC
>Ga0209143_1000318_pt1 | contig 23675 bp, 19 predicted proteins | sample FaiFalFF_MnMetaG_3_FD_184739 | JGI IMG/M metagenome (GOLD analysis project Ga0209143, IMG submission 184739) | Freshwater microbial communities from Yellowstone National Park, Wyoming, USA - Fairy Falls B (FF_Mn_B) MetaG (SPAdes) (version 3) | ecosystem: Environmental > Aquatic > Freshwater >...
TGCGCAGTTCGTCGGGGTTAATCGCGCGTGCCATCGCCTCCTCGTAGCTAATCCAGCCCTTCAGATAGAGGTCGCGCAGCGATTGATCCATCGTCTGCATGCCCAACTGCCCGCTGGTCTGGATCATGGTGTGAATCTGGTGGGTCTTGTTCTCGCGGATGAGGTTGCGGATAGCGGGTGTGGCAATCATTACCTCCACTGCAGGCACGCGACCAGGCTGACCAGCGCGAGGCAACAACTGCTGGCTGATAATTGCCTGCAAGTTGTTCGCCAACTGAATGCGGATCTGCTCCTGCTGCCCAGGCGGGAACACATCGACGATACGGTCCACCGATTCGGCAGCGTTATTGGTGTGCAGGGTGGCGAACACGAGGTGTCCCGTCTCAGCAGCGGTGATAGCGAGCTGGATGGTCTCCAGGTCGCGCATCTCGCCTACCAGAATCACATCGGGGTCTTCACGCAAAGCGGAGCGTAGGGCTGCCGCGAACGATTTGGTGTCTTGCCCCAGCTCCCGCTGATTGATGATACTGAACTTATGGGTGTGCAGATACTCAATCGGGTCTTCGATGGTGATGATGTGGCAGCTGCGCTCGCTGTTAATCTGGTTGACCATCGCGGCGAGCGTGGTCGACTTGCCCGACCCGGTGGGACCTGTGACCAGGATGAGTCCGCGTGGGCGTCGGGTTAGTTCTTCCAGCACAGGGGGCAGGTTTAGCTCGCGAATAGTGGGCACGCGTGCTGGGATCAAGCGGAACGCCGCGGCGACCGCGCCCTTGTCTTTATACACATTCACGCGAAACCGTGCCACCTTGTGCAGACTATAGGAGAAGTCCAGCTCATAGGTGGTTTCGAATCGCTGGATCTGCTCGTCTGTAAGGATGTCATAGATAAGGCGCTGGGTGTCGCTGGGGCTGGCTTTTTCGAAGTTGAGGCGCATCAGCTGCCCATCCACGCGAATCACGGGCTCCACAAAGGGGCATAGGTGTAGGTCGGATGCGCCCTTCTCCACCACGATATAGAGCAGCTCATCGATATGGATGTCTTCGAGCGAGCGTGCTTGCCCGACCGTGACGGGCTGAGGCGCTGGGGCGGTGGCGGTGCCAGCCCCCATCGGATTCTCTCCAGTCGGATTCGGCATATACATACGCTATTTGACCTCCTTGCGCAGAGTTTTGTTTCTGGTTTAGTAGTAGCCTGCGGTGAACACCACGCGGCGTACCTCGTCAGGCGTCGTGACGCCTTCCAGCACTTTAATCAAGCCGTCTTCGCGCAGCTCCTTCATGCCGTTCGCTTTGGCAGCCTCTTTGATGTCGGAGAGCGGCGCACGACGCACAATTAGTTCAGCAATCTCGGCATTCACCACCATCAATTCGAAAATGCCGATTCGCCCCTTATAGCCTCGGTAGCGGCACTCTTCGCAGCCAGTACCCTCCCAGATTGTGACCATCTGGTCGGGGTCTTCGACTTGGAAGCCGAAGGCACGCAGGTCGGCGGCGCGAATTTCGCGTGGCTGCTTGCACTTCTGGCAGACGCGCCGTGCCAATCGCTGTGCCAGCACGCCTGTGACGGTCGCCGCAATCAGGTAGGGCTCCACGCCCATATCGATCATGCGGATGACCGCGGACGGGGCGTCGTTCGTGTGCAGCGTGGAGAGCACCAAGTGCCCGGTCAGCGCGGCTTCAATCGCAATCTCCGCAGTTTCCAGGTCGCGCATCTCACCCACCATGATAATGTCAGGGTCTTGGCGCAGGAAGGCGCGCAAGGCGTTGGCGAAGGTCAAGCCCGCCTTGCGGTTCACCTGCACCTGGCTGATGCCCGGCAACTGGTACTCAATCGGGTCTTCGATGGTCAAGATGTTCTTCTCGACTGAGTTCAGTTTGTGTAGAATCGAGTATTGGGTGGTAGTCTTACCCGAGCCGGTTGGACCAGTGGAAAGCACCATGCCCTGCGGCTGCATGACCAGCTCTTCGAGTCGTGCTTGGGTTTCGGGGGTGAAACCGAGCTTATTCAGCCCGATGAGCACGCTGGTCTTGTCCAGGATACGCATGACGATTTTCTCGCCCAGCGGTGTCGGGATGGAGGAGACACGCAGGTCATAGTCCTTATTCTGATAGCGGATGGGAATGCGTCCATCCTGGGGCAGGCGTTTTTCGGCGATGTTCATCTCTGCCATAATCTTGTAGCGAGAGATGAGCGGTGCTTGGATATATTTTGGCAAGGTCAGCACCTCGTGCAGCACGCCGTCGATTCGGTAGCGGATGCGTACATTGCGGATTTGTGGCTCCACATGGATATCGCTGGCGCGTTCGTCGATGGCGCGCTGGATGATGATGTTGGCGGCGCGCACGATAGGACCCTCTTCCGCCTCACGCAGCACGGCTTTCTCATCCTCTTCGAGGTCGCCCCGCGCGCTATATGCTGCCACTTCCGACATAACCGAGGCTTTCAGGTCGGCAGGGCGTGCGGGTGTACCACCACCCTCACCTGCTGGCACACTGCCGTCGCCCGCAACGGCAGACCCGCCATAGGCACGGCGAATGGCGTCTTCAATTGCGCCGGGCGCTGCCAGCACAGGACGCACCGCACAGCGCGAGTTCACCCGTACATCGTCAATCGCCATCACATTGTTCGGGTCCGCCATCGCCAGGTACAGCACATTGCCTTCTTTTTTAACAGGCATTACATTATATCGCTTCGCTATATGCTCGCGCACCACATTGACTGCTGAAGGGTCAGGGGTCGTGCGATCGAGGTCTACGAAGGGCAAGCCCATCTCATAGGCTTTTGCCTCGTAGGCGTCGCGCTCGCTCACCAGAGCCTGGTCGACCAAAATCTGCGCCAGGTCTCTACCCGTTGTCTGTTGCACCCGTAGCGCATCTTGCAACTGTTCTGGCGTGAGCAACCCCTTCTCTATGAGGTACTCACCCATGCTTTTGCGTGTCATCGCCATCGTTTTCACCCCTATTCGTCTGCACCATGATTATACCCTTTTTCGACGGCATCGGTGCGGTATAATCTCTTTCGTGTAGCAGACGGCGATTCCTGCCGACAATCTTGGAGGTGATGAAACATGCGAATCGGAACGATTTTGGTGCTGGGTCTATGGACGGTGCTTTTCAGTTTTGCCCAAAGCGGGCAAGCCACGCGGGGAAGCACGAAAAGCGGCGCGCAAAAGGACGACGGGCGTATTCCTATCGTTCAAGCGGCGCAGGAGCTGGAGAAGCAGTTCTCGGCGAAGATTCTGGTGGATCCGAGCTTGACCGCGCGGGTGAAACCGCCTCAAGCGGAGACACTGGAGCGCGCGTTAGATGAGATAGTAGGGCAGGTTTCGGGTGTGGTCTGGCGCAAGGTCTACACCAACAAGGTGCTGGGTGAGGAACCGCAGCCTGAAAAGGTTATCAACGCCGTACGCGCCCTGCTGAACATCGATCTGGGTGGCGTGCTGGTGGTGGATACACGCACCAACCTGCTCAACTCCTTCGTGGGCAATTACCCACTTCCCGCCGGCTTTGAACAGGGGCTGGAACAGATGCAGCCACCCTTTAATTCGAAGCCGCTCTATGTGATTCTGGAGCCGCGCCCGCGCATCTTGACCGACCAGAAAGGCACTCGCATGGAGCAGTTCGCCCGCTTACAGCAGCAACTCATGGAGATGTTGGCACGCATGACGCCCGAAGAGCGTGCCCAAGCGCTGCGCGCCGGCTTTCAGATGTGGCTCAACGCCGACCCCGAACTGCGTACCCAGATGATGTTCGAGGGGATGCGCATGTCGTTCGAATATTGGCTATCGCTCACCCCCGAACAGCAGCAAGAGATGATGGAGATGGGGCGCAAGTGGTTTGAACAATTCTTCGGCGGAGGCGGCGAAAAGCCCTAAAAGCGCTTCAGCGCACCACGACATAGGGGCGTATCTGCTCCAGCCGCTTGGGACCGATGCCGTGAACATCCAGAAGCTCTTCCACGCTCTGGAACCGCCCGCGCTGGCGGCGCAACTCCACGATGCGAGCTGCTAACACGGGTCCAATGCCCGGCAGCTGCTCCAGCTCCTCGGCGCTGGCACGATTCAGGTCTATCGGGAATCGGGGCGCGGCTTGGGATACTCGCTCCGACCGTTTGGGCGTATCCGCCATTGCCATGCGGGTCTCGCTTCGAAAGGGCACATAGATTTTCTGCCCATCGCTGACCAACTCGGCAAGGTTCAGCCCATCCAGGTCCGCATCCGATTTGGCGCCGCCTGCCGCATCGAGCGCATCCTGCACGCGACTGCCCGGTGGCAGAGTGTAGAGTCCGGGCTTTTTCACAGCACCCGCTACATGCACCGTTAGCATGGTCGCCTTGACCGGCTCGCCCACGCTGATTTCCTGTACGGGTGCGCTCGAAGGCGTCGGCTCTGAAGGTGCTGACGCATTGGGCGGTGAGAGTGCTGCCATGTTCTCCGATGGCATCGAGGCGACCGGTTGGGAGGTCGCCTTGTGCCCCAAGTTGTAGCCAATCAGAAAGATGAGCAACAGCGAAAGGGAATAAACCCCTGCCAGCCACAGCTTCTCTTTCCACTCAAGTTTGTCCCAGAGTGAATACATCGCGCACCCCATCCCTATTTTGGCATCGCTCTCGCAAAATCCTGCTGGCGCATCTACTCGATGCGCCAATGTCCCAGCTGTTCCCAGATATTCGGAAGAGCAGGCTGGAGGGTGGCAGATGGGCGTGGGGTGGCGCGGCTTGTTAGTATCGCCAAGGCGAGCAGCACCTCAGCAGGTGGCTCGGCAGCCGATTGCATGAGTTCCGGATGTTCCTGCAGGAAGCGGGTATGGAGCTTGCCGTCTTGGAATTCGGGATGTGCCAGCACCTCTATGAGAAAAGGCAGATTCGTGCGCACGCCCAGCACCGCTATTTGCTGCAGGGCTTGCAACAGGCGTCGCCGGGCATGCTCGCGAGTCTCACCCCACGCGATGACCTTGGCGAGCATCGGGTCGTAATGATGCGTGATGACCGAGCCGCGCTCCACGCCTGTGTCAATACGCACCCCAGGCAGTTGAGGTGTGTGCCACACTTCGAGCCTGCCCAACGAGGGCGCGAACTCATTCGTGGGATCCTCGGCATAGAGTCGCGCCTCAATCGCATGTCCCCTCGAAAGAATGTCATGCTGCGTAAAGGGCAGGGCTTCACCTGCCGCAATCCGCAGCTGCCACTGCACCAAGTCTAATCCCGTGACCATCTCTGTGACGGGATGCTCCACCTGCAAGCGGGTGTTCACCTCCATAAAGTAGAAGCGAGTGCCCTCAGCGGTTTCCTCCAGCAGGAATTCGACGGTGCCAGCGTTTGTGTAGCCAGCAGCTTGCGCGATTCGCACGGCAGCCTCTGTGATAGCGGCACGAGTCGCCGCATCGAGGGCGGGCGAGGGGCTTTCTTCGATAATTTTCTGATAGCGTCGTTGGATGGAGCATTCGCGCTCGTGCAGGTGCAGCACCTTGCCGTGCTGATCCGCCAGAATTTGGACCTCAATATGGCGTGGGCGTGGCAGGTAGCGTTCAAGCATCAAGCGCGGGTCACCAAACGCGCTCTCTGCCTCGCGTGACGCGCTCTGTGCCGCGTGCAGGAATTCCGATTCATGCTCCACGATACGCATGCCCTTGCCTCCACCCCCAGCAACCGCTTTCAGCAGCAGTGGAAAGCCGATTTGCCGCGCTTTTTGTAGCAGCTGGTCAGGCGGGAGCGGCTTCTGAGAGATAAAACCGGGCAGAGTGGGCACACCGACGCGCTCCGCAAGGCGCTTCGCTTCACCTTTGTCACCCAGCCGGCGGATGACAGCGCTATCGGGACCGATAAAGACGACGCCTGCTTGCTGACACTGTTGGGCGAAGTCGGCGTTCTCCGCCAAGAAGCCGTAGCCAGGGTGAATAGCGTCCACGCCTGCTTGTTGCGCAACGGCAAGCACCTTTTCGATAGCGAGATAGCTTTGCAAAGGTGGTGCATCACCCAACAAGTAGGCTTCATCTGCTTCCGCTACAAATGGAGCATCGGCATCCGCTTCCGAATAGACCGCTACCGTGCGAATGCCCATTTCGCGACATGCCGCTATCACGCGCCGAGCAATCTCGCCTCGATTGGCAACCAACACCTTGCGAAACATTCGCCTCACACCAAGATTGTACCTATCTCAGCGTGGACTGGGCATGCGCCTCTAAGTGTGTACGAAGAAGCAAGGATGGCTTCCTCTTGTCTACACTGCCAAAAGGGGGCGAATGGGCTATCAGGGGAGCAGCTGCTCAAACCCAACAAACCCAATAAACCTTTACCCACAGCCCTTCAAGATTCCGAATTCCCAATATATATGCTTTAAGGGATTTCCATGGTTAATAGGCGGTGTGGATATTGTGGATAACTCGGCAGACTGACTGGTTGTTCAAAATCAGGTGGGGACTTTTGGGGCTTATTTTGAACCTAAAATTGACCGAATGGTCGTCGAACAAGGGGTTTATTAGCGTAGCTAAATATTGTGGATAACTCTGTGGATAACCTGTGGATAACTTGTGGATAACTCGGGCAAGAACGGGCGATTCGGCACTTATCCACAGACTTATCCACAGGTTATCCACAATGCCCAGCGGCTTCGAGATAGACCTGCCAGGTTTTACGAGCCGTCTCCTGCCAGCTGAACATCGGGGCGCGTTGGAGGGCGCGTTGCCGTAAGCCTTCGCGATAAGCTTCGTTCTGCAGGATAGTCAAGATAGCATGGGCCCACTGAGCGGGCTGATCGGGGGGAAGCAGAACCCCACCTGAAGCGACCACTTCGGGTAGTGCGCCACCGTTCGAGGCGATGACAGGTGTACCGCATGCCATCGCTTCCAATGGAGGCAAGCCGAAACCCTCATAAAAGGAGGGATAGAGCAGAATTTCAGCGGCATTATAGAGCCAGGGGAGGTGGTCATCGGGCACATAGCCCGTCTCGATGAGCCAGTTGTCTTCTACAAGTGTCCGCTTTGCCCATTCGAGTTCGCGTTTTGCCCAGCCCGGCTTGCCTGTCAGTACCAGTTTCAGTGGCAAACCTGACCATTCGCGGGCATAAGCGACCGCTTGAATAGCTAACAGCCAGTTTTTGCGCGGTTGCAGCACGCCCACCGCCAGCAAAAAGGGCGGCTGAATGCCATAGTGACGGTCAACCCAAGCACATGCCTGGCTCTTTTCGATAGGATGAAAGCCTTCAGGTAGTCCATTGGGTGTTGCAACCACCTTTTCTGGTGGGAGACGCAGCAGCCGAATGATGTCGCGCCGCGAGGTTTCCGAAACGGTCAGCACGCGCGCCGCACGCCGACATGAGGCTGGAATACTCCAGCGCAACAGGAGACGATCTTTCAGCGGGAACCAGCGCGGGTTCACAAGAAACGAGACATCATGGATGGTGGTCACCACGGGGATGCGGAACAGGGGTGAGACCGTGTATTGCGTGTGGGCAACGGCGCACTGATGGAGCCGCGCGGCGCGGGGGAAATGCCACAGGCTCCAGAGTCGCCCGCTCCGAGCCGGTAGCACCACCGATTCGTAAAGGGGCGATTCGGGCAGCGTGTGAGGGGGGATGGGGGAGCGGCTGAACAGCACCAGCCGATGCTGCCCGGCATCGAGCCACTCGGCGAAGGCTTTCAGCAAGCCGCGCCAGTAGGTACGGTCGCCCGTGTAGGGACCCCCTAACAGGCGCGCATCGATCGCCACCCTCACCGTGCCACCCCCAGAGGGTGCCGCAAGATGTGGCTCCAACGGCGGGGATAGCGAGCCTCGGTGGGGCGAACCTTGTGCATCTTTGCAATCAGACGAGTCATCTCGCCTTTTTCGAGGTTCACCACACGCTCGCAAATCTCCAGTTCGCACCCCAACATGGCGATAGCAGGGCGCGCCTGATCGATCTCGTGGCGTTCGGCGGCACTTTTGAGGGCAAGCGCGACCCCACCCACTTTCACATAGGGCAGCATCAATTCCGCCAAGATAGGCATTTTGGCGACGGCGCGAGCGACGACGCGGTCGAACTGCTCACGCGCCTCTGCTGCATGCGCCCACTCCTCTGCACGCGCCTGCATGACCATGCCATCCGCCAATCCCAGCTGCTCCCATATCGCTTTCAGAAAGGCGACCGTTTTACCGTGCGAGTCGAGCAAAGTCAGGTAGAGATCGGGACGGGCAATCTTGAGCGGGATGCCGGGCAAGCCGCCTCCTGTGCCGATATCCAGCAGGCGTGCGCCCACGGGTGGAGTATCAACCCACAGCAGAACCAGTGAATCGACCAGATGGCGTCCCACCGCCTCGTCCGGTGGCACGCGAGTCAGATTGAACTGCTGATTCGCCGCATAAAGCAATTCCAGATAGCGCTGCAAGGCGTGCCGCTGCGAATCGGTCAGTGAGAGACCCCATGCCTGCACCTGTGCCAGCACGCGCCAATCCCCTATCGCATCCACCTGTAGAGTCCCTGCCTTCCCTTTCCGATAATACCCACTGGAAGAGGGGCACGGCTATCCCATGCCCCTCTTTTGCGGTGTGAGGGAGACATGATAATGGCAGGTGATATTCGCAGGGACATCGAGCGAGCGATTCATGAGCTGCCAGCGCTACCCGGGCTGGTCATGCGCCTTGTGGAGCTGGTCGAGAGCGATAACGCGACAGTGGAACAGGTCGAGCAGTTGATAGAAGCGGACCCGGTGCTTGCCGTGAAGGTGCTGCACCTGGCGAACTCGGCTTACTACGGCTTGACCCGTGCCGTAAGCACGGTGAAACAGGCGGTGATTGTGCTGGGGTTCCACACGGTCAAGAATCTGGTGCTGGGCGTCTCCGCGTTTATGGCGCTGCGAGGTAAATCCACCGCCAGCCCAGTGGAGCTGGAGCTGTGGGAACATTCCTTCGCCTGTGCGGGCATCGCACGGGAGATGATGCTGGCGAAAAAGCAGACGATTCGCCAGGTAGAAGATACCTTTATCGCGGGGCTACTGCACGATATCGGCGTGCATTTTTTACTCACTCGCTTTCCAAAACCGTATCAGTTGGTGCTGCGTTGCGCCAGCCCCAAGAGAACGCGCCACGAGGTGGAAGCCGAGATATTAGGCACGGACCATGCTGAAGTGGGTGCAATGATAGCGGACTACTGGTCGCTGCCACCTGTGTTGGTGAAGCTGATAGGCGCGCATCACGCGCCATGTTTGCCCGAAGATGAGTTGCGCTTGCCCACTGCCTGCCTGATGGTCGCCGACAGCTGGAGCCATCAGCAGATTTCAACCGAGCAATCGTTCGCCTTGCCCTCCCATCCACCCGAAGCCGACGAGGTGGTCAGCCTGCCCGAAGCCCAGCGCGATGCCATCCTGCAGCGCGTGTTCGAATCGGTGGCGGCGATGCGGCAGGTGGTCGCAGCGTGATAGGGGCGTCGGACCTGTCTGACAGGTCCGACAGGTCAGGCAGGAGAGGGGCGCCCTGCACCCGAATCTCTATTTCGGGTGATTGAGCATGTTCAAGGGTTTGCCACTCACATTGGGCGTCGAGGAGGAGTACCAGATTGTGGACGCCGAGACGCGCGCGCTCGACTCCTATGTCTCCAAGATTCTGCCGGATGGGCGCGTTCGCCTACAGGATCAGGTCAAAGAGGAGTTCATGCAGTCGCAGATTGAGGTGGGCAGCCAGATCTGCGAGACGGTGCAGCAGGTGCGTCGGGAGCTGTGTCGGCTGCGCCAAGCCCTCATCGAGATTGCGGAGGCGAACGGCAAACATATCGTGGCAGCGGGCACGCATCCCTTCTCTCGCTGGATCGACCAGACCATCACGCCCAAATTGCGCTACAAGGCGCTGGAAGAGAATATGCAAGATATTGCGCGCCGCCTGCTGATTTTCGGCATGCATGTGCATGTGGGCATCGGTGATTTGGAGTTGACCATCGATATTTTCAATCAGGTGCGCTACTTTCTGCCGCATCTGCTGGCGTTGTCGGTCAGCTCGCCCTTCTGGGATGGGCGTCGCACGGGACTGATGTCCTATCGCAGCGTGGTGTTCGAAACGCTCCCGCGCACGGGCATTCCCGACGCTTTTAGCTCCTATGCCGACTTCGACGCCTTCATGACCACGCTGGAACGCGTGGGTGTTATCGACGACCGCACGAAGGTCTGGTGGGATGTGCGTCCCCATCCGCACTATAAGACGCTGGAGTTCCGCATCTGTGATGTCTGCACCCGTGTCGACGATGCCGTCTGCATCGTCGCCCTGATTCAGTCGCTGGTGGCGTTCCTCTACGATTTGCGGCGCAACAACCAGTCGTGGCGCATCTATCATCGTGATCTCATTCGGGAGAACAAGTGGCGTGCGGTGCGGCATGGGGTGCGAGGTGAACTGATCGACTTCGGCATCGGCAAGAGCGTGCCCTACGAGGAGCTGCTGGAGGAGCTGCTGGCTCTGTTGCGCCCTTATGCCGAGCAGCTCGGTTGCTGGGAAGAGGCGAAGTATGCGCGACGCATTGTGAAAGAGGGCACCAGCGCCGACCATCAGCTGCGTGTCTACGACGAATCGGGTGGGGACCTCTGTGCCGTTGTCGACTGGCTCATCCATGAAACCAAACCCAGCCGCACCGAGCCGGTGAGCGGGTAAAATAGCAGGAGCTGGGCGACGGAGTGCGAAACCGATTCGCCGACAACATCCCGAATACACGGAGGTATGGCACATGACAAAACGATGGCTTTTCTGGAGCGCACTGAGTGCGCTGCTCATGCTGAGCGGTTTCACGGCGCAGGCACAGCCGGAAGGTTCCCTGCGGCTGCGGCTGGGCGCCTACTTCCCCGCCGATGAGGATTTGCAGGCGCTCAACAAGACCTGGTTTGCCGTCGGGTTGACCTACCAGACGATGGGGATCCCCTTCTTTGGCAGCACCGCAACGGAAGTGAGCGCGGATCTCTTCACGCACCAGACAGGTGGCTCGCGTGGGGCTATCACGGCGCTGCTGGTCAGCCAGGTTTACGAGCAGCCTCTGGGTGCAGGTGATGCCCTGCTCCAACTACGACTGGGGCTCGGCTTATATGTGGCGGATACCACAGGTCCAAGCAAAAATATCTTCGGTGGGCGGGTCGGATTGACCCTCCAGTTCAACGAGACCTATAGCGTGGAGCTGAACTACGACATCACCGACCGTTTCGGAGCGGGCAACGACCGTGCCAACGGCTTCTCTATTGCGGTCGGCTATCGCTTCTGATGCCGGCACCCCCTTGACAGAAGCCGGCAGCGCATGGTATAATAAGAGGCGTTAGGTGGCCCCATGGTCTAGTGGTCTAGGACGCCTGGTTCTCAGCCAGGAGGACGGGGGTTCGAATCCCCCTGGGGCTACCATTTTTTATGCCTCCAGCCCCTTCTCTTTGAGGTACTCCCGATAGACGGCGACCGCTTGCGGCATCGTGCTGGTGAGCTGCATGATGCCACTCACCCGCCCTTTGGGCTGAATCTTGCGTTGAGTGAACGCCATCATCGCGTTCTCCTGCCCGGTGTAAAGCTTGTGGAACAGGTCAGCCGTGAGGGTTAGTGCCGCCTCCTCTTCGCCTTCGGGCTTCTCGGTACACAGCTCCAACTTGCCACCGCGTGTGTCTATCCAGAAATCGATATCGGGTTGGCGGATGTGGATAGCAATCAGCATGTCGAGTTTCTGCCAGCCTTCACGAATCACATCCACCTGCCGCAGTCGCTCGATAAACTCAAGCACAAACGCTTTCGCCTGCTCCGGGTCTTTATAAGGGAAGCCCATCGTTTTCACCTCCGTCGCTCATGATACCTCTTGTGTCGCATCATTCCTGCGGAAGAATCGACCGCCTATTCGGTCAAGATTCAGCATCTGCGAATTTCTCTCTGTCGATTCACAGGTCAGCTGGGATATAATAGGCATAGGATGGAGGTGAACCGATGAAACAGTGGCGGGTACTGGCGGCGATGGGTTTCGCTTTAGCGGGATGGTTGGCATGGGGGCAGCAGGCTCCTCCTGCACATCGCGAAGCACCGGATGACCCTTACCGACCAAATACGGGTGGTATTGCTCCTGCTGGGGGCAATCTGGTACAGCGTGGACCCTATGTGAGCCGGCAGGTGAATGTGAGCGCGACAGGTGCCAACATTACAGGTGATGCAGCGAACGAGCCTTCGATAGCGATGGACCCCACGAATCCGAACCGCTTGGTGATTGCCTGGCGTCAGTTCGATACCATCACTTCGAACTTTCGCCAAGCAGGCTGGGCATACAGCCACGATGGCGGCTTAACTTGGACATTCCCCGGCGTGCTGGAGCCCGGAGTCTTCCGCAGTGACCCAGTCGTGCGTGCCGATTCGAACGGTGTTTTCTATTACATGAGCTTGCGGGGTGATTTTACCTGTCAGGTCTTCCTCTCTCGAGACGGGGGTGTCACCTTTCCGGAGCGATATGATGCCTACGGCGGTGATAAAGAGTGGTTCACCATCGATTTGACAGGTGGGATTGGGCATGGGAATCTCTACCTGGCTTGGAGCACCGCAGCCAGCAGCACGGGCAACCGCATCTTCACCCGCTCCACGAACGGCGGAACGGCTTGGATGAACCCCATCAGCATCCCCAGTTCGCCTATTTGGGGCACTTTGGCTGTCGATGCGGACGGCACGCTCTATATAGGGGGTGTCTCATCCAGTCAATGGCCCGATTTCTATCTGGCGCGTTCCTCGAATGCACGCGATCGCACCCAAACGCCCACTTTTGATCTCTACCGCCGTGTGGAACTGAACGGCAGGCTGGTTTATGGCGCGGGACCGAACCCCGGAGGGCTGTTAGGACAGGTCTGGATCGGTGTGGATCGTTCGGGTGGAGCCTATCATGGTCGCCTCTACTTCCTCTGCTCGGTCGACCCACCGGGGATAGACCCTCAGGATGTCTATCTGGCGTTCAGCCCCGATAGGGGAGCGACTTGGAGCGCGCCGATTCGGGTCAACGACGATCCACCTGCTGCCAATGCGTGGCAGTGGTTTGGCACGCTGGCGGTGGCGCCCAACGGGCGCGTGGATGTCATCTGGTACGACACGCGCAACGACCCGAACGGGCTGCTGTCGGAACTGCGCTACACCTACTCCTATGATGGCGGCACCACATGGGCACCCTCTATTCCCATTAGCCCTGCATTCCATCCCCATGTCGGCTGGCCTAACCAGAATAAGATCGGCGATTATATCGACATGATTGCTTTGGAAGCGGAGGCACTCATCGCCTACGCCGCCACCTTCAACGGTGAGCAGGATGTCTATTTTGTGCGCGTCGGCGACTGCAACGGCAACGGCATCCACGACGGACTGGATATAGCCGAGCGGCGCTCCACCGACCGCAACCGCAATCAAATTCCCGATGAGTGTGAAACCCGCCCAGGTGATGTGAACTTCGACGGCTGCGTGAACGATGCCGACCTGTTAGCCGTGTTGTTCGCTTTCGGTCAGACCGGCTCAGGGCTGATGGAGGACCTCAACGGTGATGGCGAGGTGGATGATGCCGACCTGCTGGAGGTGCTGTTCCATTTTGGCGATGGCTGTTGAAATGCGGTGGCACGGCATGGTATCATGAGAAGGGATTGCGCCCTTTGGAACGGGGGTGCAGCCGAATCGGGTAAAATCTTGTCGCGCGGTGGGGCGGTAGCTCAGCTGGGAGAGCGCTTGCATGGCATGCAAGAGGTCGGCGGTTCGAATCCGCTCCGCTCCACCAGTGGTTCTGTACTTGACATCGCCCCCACTTGGAGGGGTATACTAAGAGCGAGACTGCGCCCGTAGCTCAGGGGATAGAGCGCAAGGTTGCGGACCTTGAGGCCGGGGGTTCGAATCCCTCCGGGCGCGCCAAACAAGCGCCCTCGTAGCTCAGTGGATAGAGCGCCTCCGTCCTAAGGAGGGCGTCGGGGGTTCGAATCCCTCCGAGGGCGCCATCCCCCCTTCAGGAGAGGTGCCGGAGCGGTTGAACGGGCCCGACTCGAAATCGGGTATCCTCCCAAAAGGGGGATCGTGGGTTCGAATCCCACCCTCTCCGCCAGAATGACCATGCGCTGGACCGATACCCACTGCCACCTGAATCACGAGCAGCTGCTGCCCGAATGGGAAGCAGCCCTGTTGCGTGCCCAGCAATCGGGCGTGGCACGGCTCCTCCTCATCGGCTATGACCTTCCCAGCAGCGAACGCGCCGTGCAACTCGCCGAGCAATCCGAGGCACTGTGGGCAGCGGTTGGCATTCACCCCCATGACGCCACCACCTGCACTCCAACCGCACTGGCGCGCCTGCGTGAATTGAGCCGACACCCGCGCGTGGTCGCCATCGGCGAAATCGGACTCGATTTCTACCGTGACCTGTCGCCACGCGAGAGGCAATACGAGGCATTCCATGCCCAACTCGCCTTGGCGCAAGAGCAGGGATTGCCCGTCGTGATACACTGCCGCGAGGCGTATGACCCGCTGCTCGCGCTCCTGGCGCAATATCCCCGTGTCCGAGGGGTGCTGCACTGCTTTTCGGGCACCGCAGCCCATGCCGAGCGTGGGCTGGCGCTGGGCTATTATCTCGGTATTGGTGGGGTCATCACCTTCAAAAATGCGGCGCCGCTACGGGCGATTGTGCAGGCGATGCCACGCGAACGACTCCTGCTGGAGACCGATGCGCCCTATCTGGCGCCCCATCCCTATCGCGGCACGCGCAACGAGCCTGCGTACCTACCCCTTATCGCCCGCCAGGTGGCAGATCTCTGGGCAATCTCGCTACAGGAACTCTCCCGCATCACCGAATCAAATGTGGCATCGCTCTTTGGCAAGATGGGCGCGCCGCCCGGAACCGAGCAGGAGCCGTGTGCCGTCTGAAGAATCGGGAAAAAGATGAGAACGATTTGGGCCTGCATGTTGGTGGCGAGTTTAGCCCTGAGCGGACTATCACAGCCTCCCAGTGGGAAGCCCGCGCCTTCGCCTGCGCCAAAACCCGCTTCTGCCGCCGCGCAACCCGCTGCCGCACCCCGCGAAATCACCTTGGAGTTCAAAAATGAGGGCGAACGCTGGTGGTGGACAGAAAAAGCGGACGGCACCCCCCTAAACATCCCGCAAAAAGTGAGCGAGAAAAAAGCCACAATCAAACTGCCTGAAGGTACGGCTGTTCTCTGGGTGCTGGAGAGCAAAACAGGCAACATGGCACAGTTCAAAGCGGATGAACTGAAAGAGACCCTCACCATCCGCTCCGATGACTGGACCCATGTAGCGCGGCTGCAGGTCAATGTGCGGGCACAGGAGCGCCCCGTTGCGATGGCGGTGGTGTCGCTGAAAGACGAAGCGGGGCATCAGCGGGTGCAGGTGCTGGAGCCGACCGCCGAAGGCATTCTGCTCTTTGAGCGCGTGCCGCTGGGCAAAGTGGCGGTGGAGGTGCGCTACGGCGACGATCAGAAGGTGACGCAGGAGATGCGTCTAAAAGCCGAGCGTGACGAGCGCGTGCCCGTGCTGAATATCGCCCTCAGCGGCGAAGTGGAAACGGTCGCACCCCCGAAAGCCAGCGCACAGAAGCAGGCGCCAACGGGCAGTCGGATTGGAGCCATCGTGATGTTTCTGCTCGCGCTTGCACTGGCAATCGGGGTGCTGGTGCTGCTGGTGCGGCTTGCGCTGCAGAAGGAGAAGCCGCTTGCCGAAGCGATGCAGAAGTTGGGTGTGGAGCTGCCCGCAGCCGATTCAGGGGGTGGGACAACGGCTCCCGTGGGGTCCACCCCGGTCGCACCGCCGCAACCCGACTTGCCCCCGTTGGAGTCGGCGGGAATTGCGCCCACTGCGACCCCCACCGTTTCGGCAGGTGCCGCGCCGACGCGCCTCGTCGGTCTGCAGGGCGCCTACGCAGGGCAGGTGTTCGACATCGGCGCAGAACTCATCACCATCGGGCGCGAGGTGGGCAACACCATCGTGCTGGATCAGGAAGCCACCGTCAGCCGCCGCCATGCCCAACTCATGCGCCAAAATGGTGAGCTGGTCGTGCAGGATTTGGGCAGCACGAACGGCACTTTCGTTAACGGGCAACGCATCAGCGCGCCCACCCCTCTGCGCGTAGGCGATACCGTCCAGTTCGGCATGGCGAGCTTCCGAGTGGAATAGGCGATGATTCAGAAGCTACTTTACCTGCTGGTGTTGGGTGCGATTGGGGGGCTGCTGGCATGGGCGGTGATGGAGCCGTTCACTACTGATGACCTGCGTCGCTCGGTGGACTGGGGACATCTCACGCTCTTCGGGCTGGTATCGGGCGGTTTTATCGGCGCGATGATTGGCTTCGCCAGCGGCTTGTCTCTGGGCACCTCGGCGCACGCGCTGCGTGGCTTGCTGTTGGGCGCACTGGTGGGGCTGCCAGGGGGACTGTGTGGGGTCTATCTGGGGCAGATTGTGTTCAGCGCATTTGGCTTCGCCGTGCCGATTATCGGGGTGATTGTGGGGCGAATCTTAGGGTGGGGGCTGTTTGGGCTGTTTGTGGGGATGGCGGAGGGGGTGGTGGGACGCTCTGCCAAGCGGGTGCGTCAGGGGGCAATAGGCGGCGCGATAGGCGGTGCATTAGGCGGCGCGCTGTTTGACGCGCTGGCGTTTACCTTGGGGGGAGCGTTTAGTGCCGCGCTCCGTGCCGAAGGCAAAGAGGGCGCCTTCTCGCGTGCCGTCGCGCTCGTGCTGATGGGCGCAGGGATTGGGCTGTTCATTGGCTTGCTGGAGCTGGTCACGCGACAGGCGTGGGTGCGCGTGATTTACGGGCGCAACGAGGGAAAAGATTACCCCATCGACCGCTCTGGCGCGATTATCGGGCGCGACGAGCTGGCAGATGTACCGCTGCGAGGCGACCCCCAAGTGGCTCCACGCCATGCGGAAATCCTCATCTCCGGGGGGCAATACCTGCTAATTCCCCACGCACCGATGTTGGTGAACGGCACTCCCGTCAGTGGGCAGGTGGCGTTGGAGGATGGCGACCGGTTGCAAGTGGGTTCGTTTCAGTTGATGTTCCAGCTGCGGGAGGGGGCGTCGGTGAGCCAGCCGCGCGACCATGGGCGTGCCCCACTCCCGCCTCCGCCGCCTGTGCCCGCCGGCAGATGCCCCTACTGCGGTCAGCCGTATGACCCACTCACAGGCACATGCGCCTGCTCGATCAGCACGGCGCCTGTGCCCTCGGGATTCAGCCCCACAACCTACCCCTCTGGGGCAACCACGGTAGTGGCAACGGCTGCCACCACCCTCGTGGGACTGGACCCCCAAGTGGCGAGCCTGCGCGTCGCGGTGCCCGCAACCGGACTGCGCATCGGACGCGAAGCAGGCAATGACCTCATCATTCCCGACCCGACCGTTAGCCGACGGCACGCCCGAATCGTGCCCGAAGGCGGCATGCTCATCCTCTATGACGAAGGCAGCACCAACGGCACCTTCGTCAACGAGCAGCGTATCACCCGCCAACCGCTCCAGCCCGGCGACATCGTGCGATTCGGCAATGTGCGCTTCCGCGTGGAGTAATCACATCGGGTATACTTTGCCCCGTGAGGGACAAAACCATGAGAACGCTTATCGCAATCGGAATGGGCGCGGCGCTGCTGAGCGGTCTGCTCGCTCAAGACGCCAAAGCGCTGCTGAAGCAGTCGCAGCAGAAGTATCGCCAGATGCAGTCGATGGAAGCCACCATCGAACTGAAAGCCGAAATGAACCAGGGTGGCAAAACCTCCCAGATCCAGCAAAAAGCCAGTTTGGTGATGCAGAGACCCAACAAGCTCGCCCTGAAATCGTCGGGCAATATGCCCTTCGCCACGCAGGAGGTCTACTCCGATGGGAAGGAATTGACCATCTATATGCCGGCGATGAAGCAGTATATCAAGCGACCCGCACCCCCCAATTTTGAGGGACCGAATGCGATGCTGCTGGGGCAGCTTGGCATGCTGTTGGGTTTCGCCGATGAGAATTTAGACGACCCGAACTCCAAGGCGAAATATGCGGTTAAGGGCAAAAAGACCATCGCGGGTAAGACCACCCACATCGTGGAGGTCACGGAGCGGCAGGGCAACAACACCCGCGTCATTCGCCTCTATGTGGGGGAGCAGGATAAGCTGATCTATCGCCTGGAGATGGATCAGAAGGGGCAGATACCCGCTGGTCAGCAGGATCAGCCCCCCATGCAGGTTGCCATGAAGGTGCAGGCGGACATCCGCTATGCCAGCTTCAACAAGCCCATCCCTGCCAGCCGCTTCAAGTTCACGCCTCCCAAGGACGCTAAGCCGATGCAGATGCCCCAGCCGGGCGCTCCAACACCACCGCCACAAGCACCAAAATAAAAAAGGAGGTTGCCAACCATGGCGATTCGGATTGGCATTAACGGGTTTGGACGCATCGGGCGCCTGACACTGCGCGCCATTCGCAAGCACTACCCCAACGACTTCGATGTGGTCGCGATCAACGACCTGACTGACGCCTACAGTAATGCGCACTTGTTCAAATACGACACGACCTACGGTGTCTATCCGGGCGAGGTGCGCGCGGAGGACAGCGCGATCGTGATCGATGGCGACCGCATCCGCGTCTTTGCCGAAAAAGACCCTGCCAATATCCCCTGGGGCGATGTGGGCGCGGATATCGTCATCGAATCGACGGGTGTGTTCACCGATGCGGAGAAGGCGCGGGCGCATCTCAAGGGTGGCGCGAAGCGGGTCATCATCACCGCACCTGCCACGAATGAGGATGCCACCCTCGTGATGGGAGTCAATCACGAGCAATATGACCCCAGCCGCCACTATGTCATCTCCAACGCTTCCTGCACCACCAACTGCTTGGCGCCGGTGTGCAAGGTGCTGCACGAGCAGTTCGGCATCGAGTATGGGCTGATGACCACCGCGCACGCCTACACCAACGACCAGCGCATCCAAGACCAGATTCACAAAGACCTGCGACGGGCGCGCGCCGCGGCGGCGAACATCATCCCCACCTCCACAGGCGCCGCCAAAGCCATCCACCTGGTGCTGCCCGAGCTAAAAGGACGCATGCATGGAATTGCCCTGCGCGTGCCCGTGCTGACCGTCTCCATCATCGACCTGACGGTGCAGCTCACGCGTGAGGCAACGGCGCAAGCCATTAACGAAGCGTTCCGTGCGGCGGCGGAGGGTTCCCTGCGCGGCATTCTGGGTGTGTGTGATGAGCCGCTGGTGTCCAGCGACTTTCGAGGGGATGAGCGGTCTGCGATTGTGGACCTGCCCTCGACGATGGTGCTGGGCGACCGCTTCGCCAAAGTGCTGGCGTGGTACGACAACGAGTGGGGCTACTCGTGTCGCGTCGCCGACCTCGCGAAATACATCGCCCATCGTGGACTGTAGCGGATGCGTTTTGGCGCTCTGCACCCCTGCTGATTCTGGGGTTGCATGGCGTGCTGGCGCTCCTGTATAATTGGGCAACGCCGTTCGGCAATAACGGCTATGCCAACACGCCCGACGAGGGGGCGCATTTTCAGTATGTGGCGTATGTGGCGCGAGCGTGGCGACTGCCACGCTTTGAGGGTTATGCGGGGGTTGGCTATGAGGCGCACCAGCCCCCGCTTTACTATTTTCTGGCGGCGCTGCTTTATCACCTGACAGGGGGTGAAGGCAAGGGGGTGCGCCTGCTCTCCACGCTGGCGAGCGCGGGCGTGGTGTGGCTCACCTGGCTTACCCTGCGGCGCCTGCTGCCGCATCGCCCGGAGGTCGCGCTCGTCGGCATGGGCTTCGTCGCCTTTTTGCCCATGCATCTTGCCATCGGGAGCGCAGTCGGCAACGATGCCCTCACCAACCTGCTGTTCGCCAGCGTGCTGTACGGGCTTCTCGCGATGGGCAGTGTGGGGCTGGGCGTTCTCGTGGGGCTGGCGCTGCTCACCAAAGCGACCGCCATCCTCCTGCTGCCTGTGGTGGCGATGGGCTTGCTGCTGAAGGCGCAGCGAAGCGGGGCAGGCTGGCGTGCAGGTGTGCGCCAAGCGGGAATCGCCTGCGGGATTGCCCTGCTCATCGGCAGCTGGTGGTTCCTGCGCAACGCCCTGCTCTATGACGACCCACTGCTGCAGAAGACCTTCCTGAATGTGTTTGCGGGCACAGCCAAAGCGGAGGATTTTCTCAAGTTGGGCATGAGCCGTGCGGAGTATGCCCGCCTTGTTGCCGATTGGACCTTTCGCAGCTTCTGGTTTGCCTACGGCACGCCGCGCACGGCGCACACGGGCGTGCCCAACTTCCTGCCCGACCGCATCTACCTCGTGCTGGCGATATGGCAACTGATGGTGCTGGTGGGCTTCGTGCGCATATTACGGGAACGGAGCGGTTCCTTCTCTACGGGGGGAATCACCTCTGGGCGTGGAGAGCCGAAATCCGTTTCCCCCGGCTTGCAGGGGGAAACGCAAGAAGAGGGTCTACAAAACTGGCTGTGGACGGCGCTGTTCACCTTTCTGCTGGTGCTGGTGAGCTTTGTGCTGTTTGTGCGCATCTTTTTCCAGGCGCAGGGTCGCTATTTCTACCCCGCGCTGGTGCCGATAGCCGTTTTTAATGCGCTGGGCTGGGATGGGCTGCTGCCACCGCGCTGGCGTCTGGTGGGGCATTTTGCGCTGCTGCTGTTCTGGCTGCTGCTCTCAATCGGCTGCATGCGCTATCTGGGTTAAGGCTTCCGTGCTGGCTTGCTATCCGCATCCGTGCCGATAGGCAGGCAGCGGAAACACCACCTTCACAGGCTGACGGTAGATGGCATGCTCCAGCACCAGTTCGCCCTTGCCCATGCGTGTGATGTTGCCCTTAATCGCGGGGTCTAATGAGCGGTAATGCTCCGCAGCGAGTTCGGCGGAGCCAGTGCGCCCGAACACACGCGTCGAGCAGTTGCCCACCACGCGCGGGTGTACCGCGCTCATAAACTGCTCCGCGCCAAACAGCACAATACCCAGCGACCGCCCACGCTCGGCGATGTCCAGCACCTGTTCGATAATGGGTGATTCCTTTTCTCGCAGGGGTGCGTATTTGTTCAGCTCGTCCACGAAGATGATGACCTTTTCGGGCAAATCTTCGTCGCTCTCATCCGCCTCCGCGTACCGCGCGTAGAGCGTGCGCAGGATGTCCCCGAACACCAGCGTCTGCTCGTCATCGGTGAGCTTGGCGATGTCGACGACCACCACCTCGCCGCCTCGAATGCGCGCCATCTCCTGCTCGATGGACCTCACCTCCCTTGCTCGCTGGTCGACAAAGACTCCGCTCTGGCGTGTTTGCACGATGCGCCGTAGCAGCCTGCGAAACCGTCCCACGGAGCTGGAGCGCACATCGCCGACCTGCTGGGGTGTGCCATCTTTCACCAACGGCTCGCCATTCAACAGGGTATCCCAATTGTGTACATGTTGCCATTTCCCGCTTGGTCGCCACTGCCCTGTGCGCGGATCCGATAGCCCTGCCGAAATCTCGCCAATCAGCGCACCCAGCGTGTCCCACGGGTCGGGAATCTGCGACAACAGCAAATCCAGTTTCTGATAGGTGTCTTGGAGGGCATAGGCGTAGACAAACCAGTTGTTCTCCGGGGTGGTGAAACTGTTGGGACGACCCGTGCTGGGAGTGTCTTTGCCATGTGGCAGCAAGTAGCGCACATTATCGAAGGGTTTCGGTTGCAGACCGAGCTGTTCCCATAAAGCCTTCTGCTCTTCGGGCAGTTCGGCGGCGGGTTGGTCGATGCAGAGCAGGTCGCCATGTTTCACATTCAGCAAAATGACCGCTATCTGGTCGCGCCGCCCGTGCTTCTCGGCGGTCTGCAAAATGGACTGAATGAGAAACATCATGTAGCTGGTCTTGGTGGCAAGCCCCGAGATGCCCGTGATGTTCACATGCGCGCCCTCTGGACCCAGCACATAGCGCTCGTCTAAGTAGACCACTGCCTGCTCGCCGTTGGACATCCGGACCACGCCGGCGGGGATACGGTACATGACGGGGATGGTATCGACGCCCAGCGCGATATGAATCGCCTTCTCATCGGCGAAGTAGACCTTGCGGTCGCAGGGGACGGGCATGTAAATATCTTGGTCGTTGGCGAGTACGGCGACACGCGCCACGGTCGTACCTTGCCGCACGGTGTTCGGCTCCACCTCCACCCGCCCAAAATCGCTGGAGATAAAGTTCGATAGGTGCGTGCGCGCATCGGTGCTGTGCGCTAAGTCGACCACCAGCCCAAAGGTGCGGCTGGTTCCATCGTTGGGCGCAACCTGCTCCGCCTCCACAATATCGAACGGGTTCACTATCTGATTCGGCTCCAGCCAGAAGTAGAAGGTATCGGAGGTCGTCGGCTGATTCTCCGTTGCTGAGATTCGCCCGATAATGGGTCGTTGTGCCTGCATGGTTCACCTCCATCGCATGAGTTGTCGCACCACTTCGTGGCTATAGAATCGGCTGCGGATGGCTTGTTCCGCCAAGTAAATGGGGTACAGGTGGGCGTGCCAGCGGCGGTCGCGCCCGTGCGGCGAGACACTCCGCTCCGCCACCAGCGCGCAGGAGAGTTCGTCCAGCAATCGGGAGTCGACCGGCTGCTGGTCAGGCGTCACCAACTCACATTTGACCACGCCCATCAGCGGGTAGTCCATCGCCCCCTGCGGACGCAGGCGCACATACCAGAACACGACCTGCCCGTTGTACGCACTGAACGCCAGCGTGCGATGCTCATGAGGCAATCCTGCCAGCAGACGATAAATCGAGTAGCGCATAGCACGCGGACCGCGCCCGACACTGAACTGCGGGTCTTTGCGAAAGTTTTTGGAGACGCCCAGCACAGGCGGCACGCCACTCTGATACTGCTGCAGCGTGGTCAGAATCGGCTCGAACATCAGCGAGCCATCCATCACCAACCACTCGTCGCGCAAATCGGGCAGCCGCTGACGCATTATCTCGGCTTCAAGGGCGCGCATCCGATAGCGTGCCACACCATTCGCACGGTTGCGCAAGTCCATAGCCGATGCCTGACTCGGCGAGATGTCCACCAGCTCGACCAAATGGCTTGGGCACAGTTTCTGAAGGCTTGTCCACGCTTGCTGGGAAAGGTGCTGTTGGCTGGCGAGCAGCAGGTGACGCGTCTCCAGCGCGTGGGGACGCACCGTGCCGTTCGCTTCCCGAAACAGGGCGCACGCCCCTATCTGCGCATAGAGAATCGGCGTGTCGCGATCATGCTCCATCAAGGTGCCCAGAAAGTAGCTGCGCACCGAGCCGTCTACAAAGTAGCGGAACAGATGGCACTCGCGACGGTAGCGTGGCGGAGTCGGACGGTAGGGGCGCTCTGGGTCGATGCGTTCTCCATCAGGGAGCCGTTCCCAGATTATCTCGTGAACCTGCTCCGCCGTGCCCCAGATGCGGTCTTCATACTCCTCCACATCGGGACGCAACAGCTCCTCCAGCGCGCCGCCCGCCGCAGGTAGCACTTCCACATCCTGCGCCCACCGCCGAAGCACATCGCGTATCTGCTGAATCGGCTGCATCATCGCCTCCTGATGCTCATCATTTTACCCATTACTCTGGATAGCGTATCCTCACTCTATCTGGCTCTACTGGAGTACCAACTGAGCAGCCTGATTTGCTCGCGCAGTTAGTCGTATAGCCCCTCACCGCTATCCGTCGAATCATCCTCCACCTCCTGCGACAGGCTTTGCTGAATCGCGGTCAACTCCTGCTCGGTCAAGCCCCATATCT
>Ga0209143_1000321_pt1 | contig 23595 bp, 15 predicted proteins | sample FaiFalFF_MnMetaG_3_FD_184739 | JGI IMG/M metagenome (GOLD analysis project Ga0209143, IMG submission 184739) | Freshwater microbial communities from Yellowstone National Park, Wyoming, USA - Fairy Falls B (FF_Mn_B) MetaG (SPAdes) (version 3) | ecosystem: Environmental > Aquatic > Freshwater >...
GCCAATCAAAGTCTGCCCACGAGTTTTCTGATGTTTTAGCTATTTCAGTTGCATCTACTCCTGAAATGTTTCTATTTGTAAACACTCTTCTTGCTGTTCTCATAAGGACACCGAATCTGAAATCTTTTGTTATTGGATGATCTTCGTCATATTTTACTATAACTGGATGAGCGGGTGATGCTCCAATAGCTCGTGATGCAAGATCAATTACTAAGGAATTATCTAATCCTATTCCCCATGCTTTTACTATTTCAGCTATGTTGTCTTTTGAGTCTGGGTCGGAGAGAAATATTGCTCTTCCGCCTGTCATAAGATAATCTGAAATTTTTGTTATTTCATCGGGAGTGAATCCAATCTGTGGTCCAGCAATTATTAGCACATCGCATACAGATTCTATTGGAGTTGGATCCCATGTTCTTATTTTTCCAACTTGAAATCCTTCGTTTTTGAGAAATTCTCCTAATTTTGATATCCCTAGTATCTCAGTGTCATTTGGGTCTTTTTCACCGTGTCCTTCTGTGAAACAAACTCGAGGTTCTATAACCCTTACTATTTTCAGTATAGCGTTTGAGATTTGGCTTTCAGGAGTTTTATTTTGATCTTGTGTGCTTATATCTACTTTTATTTTTTTTTCTCCGTATGATATAACAACAGTTCCTAATGTTTTTACTTCATACTTTGTAGCAAGTTGGGGTTTTTTTTCGGGATCTATGATTTCCCATTTTATGCTTTTTGAGTTGTATTCGTATTGCTTCATAAGTCTTTCAAATTCTCTTGTTTCTTCATCTCCTTCTCGCATGAATGCAATTATTTCAAGTTTTTTGTTTTCAGATTTTGCTTTACTATCAAGTTCCTTGAGAATTTTTTTCGTTTGATCAGAAATAGAAAGTAATTTCTCTTCGGTCAGATCTTTTAGAACATAGTATTTATTTGAGATTATGTTCACTACGATCAATATTCCAATAAGTAGGATAAAGGATAGACCGAAATTTGACCAGAAAGAAACTTCTCTTTTTGTTATCTTTGGCATAATAATATTCTTTTATAGTTTAAATTTTTATGAATTGTTCATTTTTTGTTTGTTTTTATTTTGTTTTTATTTTCGTTCCTTTTGGGTTTTACTGTTTTAATTTCCTGTTCATTTTTATTTTTTGTTTATTTGTTTTATTTTTTAGGAGCTTTTCTTCATGCTTTGAACAACATTATCTGTGAAAATGGACATAATAAGCAGGTCTATGAATTTTCCTTGAATCATTATATGTTTTCTTAAAATAGCTTCTTTTTCAAAGCCGAGCGATTCAAAGATTCTTATTGTATTTTGTTGGTAGAAAGGGATTTGAGCAACTATTTTTTTGAAACCTCTTTTTAGGGAAATGAAAAAAAGTTCAGATACGATTTTCTTCCCAATTCCGAGATTTCTGAAATCTTTCGCAACAACTATTCTTATTTCAGCAACATGCCGCGTCCAGAAGTAGTTTGATGCATGTAGCGTGCCATCAGCTATGACTTCTCCGTTGTAGAAAGCAAGTAGGGGTAGGACTATATCATAATTTAGGTTTTCTGCCCACTTCTGTATAACCTCTTTTTTGGATACATCATCTCTTAAAAATTGCCTATCTTCTTTGTCAAGTTTTGAGAAGAATTTATATAGTTCTTCTACATCTTCCTTTATCATCGGACGGATTATAACTTCTCTCTTGTCTTTCAAATTGAAGGACTTTGGATAGTCTGAAAGTAGAGGATACTTTCTAAATATATCTCTTGTTAAATTTTTTTCTGTCAGCATATCAGATGTGATTCAATTTAACTTTAATTTTGGATTTATTTATTTGTTTTTTTGTTATTATTTTTGCTTATTAGTTTTTTATTCCTTTGGAGAACGATTGAAACGAAAATTAGGAAATTTTTATCTATTACATAAGTTTTAGGAGTGTTTCATCTTCTCCGAAAAATTCATGTAGTATTTGTTCTGTTTTGAGGAATGTTTCAGTAAATATCATCTCGATATATTTTTCTGATATTTTGAGAATATCAAAGCTTTTTTTTGAGAATCTTTCCACGAGGTTATCAAAACTGCTACCTATTCCTACCATCTGAGATATAACATCTCCTACATGGACTATATAAGTTGTGAATTTTATATATTCTGGTATATCATCTGGAACGAGATGTGGAGTTTTAAAGAATTTCATAGGGATTTTCAGCTCTTCCGGTAAGTTCCATACTTGTGCGACCATGTAGTTTGCGTCAGTGAAAGTTATTCCAAGTATTTCTTCTTCCACCTCAATTGCACTTTTCCCTTTGAAGATCTCTTGAATTATTTCAGATTTTTTGTGTAGGACAATTTGATCTATTGCAATTTTACCTATGTTTCTTAAAACCGCTGCTGAGAACGCAAGGTATGAAACAGACGGGTAAGATACTTCTGCTATTCTTTTTGACGCATAACCCCCTATGAATGAATTCAGAGAAAGTTCTCCTTTCTTCTGTTGATAACCGGGTAAGTATGTATCTCCTATGTTCTTTGCCCATAGAGCTATTGCTATTCTAAATACATTTTTTGTTCCGAGAAGTACTATTGCGTGTTCAAGTGTTGAGACTCTGATTGGTGAGAGGAGTTGAGAATTTGCAAATTTTAATATCTGACCTGCCAGCGTGGGGTCTTTACCTATATCCTCTACGATTTGAGATACAGGTACTGTTTCATAGAATGCATAATTTAAGAGGTTTTTTATAATTGATGGTAAAGGGGGCATTTTGCTTACTGCCTTTTCCAAAATAGATATATCTTTTTTTACCAAGCTTACTTTTTCTTCTCCTGACTTATACATCATTTATCCTCCTTTCTCGTTTTTTTAGTTTATTTCTTATAAAGTTTCTTCTCTTTAGAACCCCGTGAGAGAAAATTTTTCTTCTTTCTGACCCCGTCTTGAAATTTCTTTTCAATTCAATTTTTTTATAATAAATATAATCATTTTTTCTGAAAAGTGTGAAAAATTTACATTTTTTCTATTTTTTTCGTTTTTTTCGTGTTGATTGAAAGGGGGAGAAGTTTTAAGGGTTTTGAGGTATAGAAAATTTTTCCTTTTTTGCCTTATTTTTTTACTTCTGGTGGGTGGTACTCTTCGCTATGTTTTGCCATTATTTTTTCTGCAACAAATATGTTTTTGGATTTATCCCAGTATCCTTCTGCTATTGCCCCTTTTGCTTTTGCAAAAAGATCTGGGGGAACTCCTCTGAATGTGACTGGGACTGAGAATTCACCATCTTGTAAGATGAAAAAGTAGTCAAGATCTTTTGACCAAAGTTCTGATACGAAACCACCAATCCTGAGTTTTTTGTTCTCATACTTTTGTCTGTCTTTGAAGAACTCAGATGGAGTAATATAAAACGATACACTTTCTTTCATTCCTGTGAAAATGAGGTATGCTGAAATTAGTGCCGTGAATACTATTGCCGCCAAAATTTTCTTGTTTTTCATTTATTCTTATTTTAGTTCTCTTTTGTCCGTGAGTAATATTATCTGAATTTGTAAAAATAAAAGGAAAATTTTTGAAAAAACTTGAAAAAAAGATTGAACTATGATTATCTTTTAAGAGATCTATAGATAGTAATAATATAATACTAACATTAAAGGAGGTTTATTGAGATGAGAACAAGAACGATAAAGAGAACTATAAAGGTAAGTTATTTTTCAGTTTTGGTAGGGTTAGCTCTTTTTGTTTTTCTTGCTGGCGGCTTATTTTCTCAAGAGGGAGCTTTTCAGCAGCCTACTCCACCTGCTTTTGCTCAAGCAGAGGCAACTCCGCCTACCGTTCAGGAAGGTGAGGAAGCCGGTGCAGTAGAGGAGAAAAAGGAAGAAGGGGAGAAGAAGGAGGAAAAAGGTTTTTTTGCTAAGCTTATAGAAGCTTACAAGATTGGAGATTGGCCGATGCATTTCATTTTACTCTTTTTCCTTGTTATACTTGCTTTTTCAATTGAAAGAATAATAGCGCTTTATTTTGTTTACGGAAAGAATCCAGCTAAAACTTTTGATGAAGTAAAAGCTGCTTTTGAAGAGGGTGGATTAGATAGAGCATTAGAAGTTGCAAAACAGAACTCTAACCTTCCAATAGGTGCTATTATGTATTCCGCTTTGCGCGTTGTCAAAGAAACTAATCCTTCAAATATAAATGAAGAGGAGATAAAAGAACTTGTAAGTTCTGCTGTTGAGGAGGAGTTTTTGAGGTTTGTTCCCAAGATTCAAAGAAGAGTGCCGCTCATTCATATATTCGCTAATACTGCTGTGCTATTGGGATTGCTTGGTGCAGTTATAGGTCTTATAGAAGCTTTCGCAGGGGTTGGAGCTCTGGATCCAGCTCAAAGACAAATATATCTTTCAAAATCAATAGCTATCGTCATGCATTCAACAGCTTTTGGACTTATCGCAGCTATAACGGGTGTTGTTTTGTTTGCTATAATATCGTCAAGAGCTAATAATCTTGTTTCTACTCTTGAAGAATATGCAGTAAGAGCGGGGAATTGGGCAGCACTTATGGCTATTCATTCTGCAAGAAAACTCAACAAAGAGCAGAGTAAATCCGCAAGTAAGTGATTAATCTTAAAAAGTAAATCTGCAAATAAGTGGTAATTTTATTCTTCTGATGCCTAGATTATATTTGATATGTGGTTTATTTTGAAGGTTGTAATCTTTCTATCTTTTTTTCTTACAGCAATATCATATACTATCTTTGCTTATGAGAGATTAAATGCCCGTTATAAATTAGATCCAAGGAAGCTTTTTTTTTCCTTTCTTAAAGAATTTTTAGCTTATATTTACCTTTTTTTGAGTTGGATCTTCGGTTTTTTCCCGTATGAAAATTACATACCAAGAAAGCTCGGTGGAGTCAAAATCCCTACTTTCATAATACCCGGATATTTTTTAAACAGAGCATCCGTTTTTTTTCTTTTCTACATGTTGAGAAATAGAGGATTTGAAAACATATATGTTATAAATCCAGGTTCATTTACAGGTAGCATAGATAATATAGCTTCAAATTGTGCCAGGATAATAAAAGAAATTCTTGAAAGCTTAGCAATAGAAAGTAAAGAGGTTTTTCTTATTGGACATTCATTGGGAGGACTTGTAGCAAAGTATATTGCAGAAAATAAAGAAGTTTTTGGATTAGATGTTCAGGGGTGTGTTACTATATGTTCTCCGCATCACGGGGCAAAAATTGCAGTCTTTGGAATTGGTAAGAATGCATCGGAGATGGTACCGGGTTCGGAATTTGTAGAAAAATATCATGAAGTAAAAAATCCTTCTTTATATTTTTGTGTTGGGGCAGAGTATGATCAGCTAACTATACCTTATGAAAGTTCTTTTATAGATGGTGCGTCAAGATTTGAGTTAGAATCTGCTGGTCATTTTTCACCTCTATTTTCTCAGTCAGTAGCAGATGCTATTTTTGAATTTCTCAAAATGCGAGAAAAAAATATTCTTTATGAGGAAAGCTTCTCTTCTGATTATTCTGAGCCTTTGACTTCACAACCTAATCTTTGATTTTGTAGATTTTACCTCCTTTGTGGTCTAAAACATAAATTTCACCTTCATTATCTTCACCAAATGAAGATATCATAAAATCTGTATCAATCAAAGTTTCTGTTTTAACATTTTGGAAAACGATATTCTTTTTCTGGTTATCTGATAAAAGTTCGTTTTTATAATCTTGGTATAATTTGTCTGCGTCTAATACTCTAATTTTCCCAGAACACCAATCACCGAAAATGTACTTTCCATAAAGTGATTTTATTTTTGAACCTCTATAAACATATCCACCGATTACGGCGCAATCTTGAACTTTTGATATAGGATATACTGTGATTGGGAATTGATACTCAGCAAAATAGTTTTCTTTTTTGCAGTTTTTGAGGTTGAAAGGTTCAAATCCTTCAAAACATCTCCATCCATAGTTTTTACCTTTTTGAATTATGTTTATCTCCTCCCATCTGTCTTGTCCCACATCTCCTGCCCAGATGATTCCTGTTTTTCTGTCAAAGCTGAACCTCCAAGTGTTCCTTAATCCCCACGCGAATATTTCGGCACATCCGGATTTTGGTTTTTTATTTTTTTCAATTCCACACATTACATCCCCGTAAAAGGGATTATCTTTTGGTATCAAGTAAGTTATGTTTTTGGGTAATTTTGTTTTTGGTTCAGGGTCTATTCTGAGAATTTTCCCAAGAAGATTTTTTGTATTTTGTGAGTTATCAAGAGGATCTCCCGCTCCTCCTCCATCTCCCAAACTTATATATAGCATTTTATCTTCTCCAAAAGCTATCATACCTCCCTTATGATTAGGGAAAGGAGGTTGTTTGACTTTTATTACGATGAACTCTTTTTTATGATCTACTTTAAATTTTCTGTCTTCTGAGATAAAATATGAGATTACTGAGTTTCCGAATTTATCTACATAAGATACATAAACTCTTCCGTTTTTTTCAAATTCTGGCGAGAAAGCTAATCCAAGAAGTCCTTTCTCTCCGCCGAAATCAACCCTATCTTTTATATCTAAAAAATTTCCTACTTTTCCTTCGTATATATACTTTACTGTTCCAGGTTGTTCTACGACATAAAATATACCTTTGTGAATAGGATTTTCTGTAAAAAATACAGGATTTGTAAATCTTAATTTCAACTTCCCGCCCTCTGGAAACTCTTCAAGGTATATTTTGTTATTTTCGGGTGGTGTTTTGTTGTTGTGGTTGAGTGGATTGCGTTTTCTTTCGTCGTCGCTTTTTGTTTCGCTTTGGGTTTCAGGATAAATTTTATTTTGCATAAGGTAAGATAGAAAGAGAAGACTTCCACCCGGAGTGATTTTTATTTTACTTATTTTTCCCTGTGGTATTTTATCTCCTCTTATTGCGATTATATCTTTCACTTGCCATAGTGGTAAGTAGGGTAGTTCGTCTTGAATGATTTTTTGAGCCAATATTACAAACTCTTTTCTTTTTTCTTTATCAATTTCTTCTTCTATTTTTTCTACTATTTCGTCAAAAGCAGGATTTGAGAAGAAAACTCTGTTGAGACCGTATGGAGGGGTTTTTTTGGTGTGTGCGATATCTTTCAGAATTTGTGGATCTTTTACTCCGACAAGGTTGAGAGAAAATAAATCAAAATTACCTTTGTTTATTTCGTAAATTAGGGTTGAAAATTCTCTCTGTGCGATGTTTATTTTTATTCCTACTTTTTCAAGATAGCTTGCAATAGCCTTTACGTTTCTTATCGCATATTTTACAGTTGAAGTTTTCCATGTAAGTTCAAATCTTATTCCATTTTCGTTTTTTTTGAAACCTGATTCATCCAAAAGTTTTTCCGCTAATTTTGGATTATACTCTATTTTTTTGTCTTCAAAATAAAATTCTGATCTTTTTGGTATGAAAGAGAAAATTGGTTCGGCTTGATTTTGAAGTATATTTTCTATTATTTCCTCTTTTGGTATTGCATGAGCTATTGCTAATCTTACATTTTTATTTTTGAGTATATCGTTTTTTAGGTTAAAGGCGATGTAGGTTATATTTATTCCGGGTGAGACCAGAAGATGAACATTTTTCAGGCTTTTGACATAATCTATAAGGTGAGGCGGAATTGCGTTTACAACGATATCTATATCTCCCTTTTCAAGTTCGAGAACCCGAGTTATATCGTTTTTTACTCCTTTTATTATTACTTTGAGTTTCCCGTCTTGTGATTCGAGTTCTGTTATGTTTTCTGGAATGAATTTTTTTACTTTGAAAAGACCCGTACAATCTGTAAAATTTTTAGGGAATATAGGTACAGCAAGGTCGTAAAAAACCGAAGAATAAGGTCTTGATAATATTAGTTTAACTTTATCGTTTTCTGCTTCAATTTTTTCTATGTAATCAAATTTTCCCCATCTTTTGTATTCTTCAAGCGAGTTTTTAACTAATTCTCCTGATATTTTTTCTCCCGAGCATGTTTTTGCGTCTTTTATTTTTATCGTCAGAGCAACTTTTCGTTTTTTTTCTTCATCTAAATTTTCTATTTTTACTTCTTCTGCAAGGTCAGGGATTGGGTTGAGGTTTTCATCAAATTTGAAAAGTCCTCTGTGAATAAGTTCTACTGCTCGGAATGAGTAGGCTGATCTCGCAAGTGGAGGATATAAAGTTGATGGAGCATCTTCCATAGCTACAACTAAAACCTTTTTCTCTTTATCATTTTTCCCGACTTTATTTGAGCAGTGTAAAGTTGTGCAGATTAATGAAAGCAAAGAAAATATGAAAGATAGTTTGGGACTCCAGAAAAAGAGTATCCAGAAAAAATTTTTCTTTGGGGGTTTTGAGAGGTGAATTTTCATTTTTCAGTTTTATTTTAGTTTTTATTTATTCTTGAAGTTTTTGATTTGTTATTTTAATTTACTAACTGCCATTTATTTATTAAAAATGACCAAAATCTCTCCGTCCATAATTTCAATTTTCTATCGTTTTCTTCTCCTTATCTGACAGGGCTTCCGGAGATTGTTCAAAATCTTGACTTTTTTTCGAAATGATTAAATTTTTAGTTGGTAAGGAAATGGATAATTCAAAAAATCTTCTCTGGATTTTCGGTTTAATTTTGATTTTGAACTTAATTTTAAGCTTGGGAGGTTGTCCTTTTATTGGTATTACTGGTGCTATTTCAACGGGTAAAGGTTGGCACACAGATATAGTAATACATAACGGAGTAATTCATGTGGCACGCTATAACTTTGATGATATAAGTATTGAATATGCCTATAAATCATTAACGGAAGATACATGGCATGTGGAAACAGTAGAGAAGTATTCTGGAGATAAAAGAGTCTGTTGGGGAGGTGTTCAATATGATGGACTTTTGAAAATGGTAGTTGATGATAAAGCTGTTTATATTGCTTATGCTGGACTTCTGACTAGTTCGATAAAACTTGCAAAAAGACCTCACAGTGAAGGAAAATGGAATATAAAGGAAGTAGCAAAAGAAAATTCTAAGTTTAGGTTTTTAGACATGAAGATATTTAACAACACTGTATATATACTCAAAGATACACTCGCAGAAAGTGGAGATAGCCTTTATGTAATAGGTGAAGATATTAGAAAGTTTTCTTTACGGATAAGTGGATATATCACTTGGAAAGAGCTCTTTGAAAATAGCAACAAATATTCTCCATATATCAATCATCGGGCTGTTATCCCGGGAGAAAACTACCTTTACATTGGAAGTATTACCGGCTCATATATAAATGATAAATATTTGTGGTATACGGCAGAAATTAGGAACCTGAGTCTTGAAACAGGTAATTTTGATCTACTTTTTTCCTATCATTTTGATATACCCTTTGATTTTACTGATATGCCGAAATTTATAAATTCTGAAAGAGGGATTGATATTATAAAATTTTATGAAACATATTTTCACATAATAACAATAAGAGATATAAAGAATGGACCTTGGATTACAAGTAAAATTCCATTACCAGAAATCCCTAAGGGTTCTGTTCTCTTTTTTGAACAAGCAAAGTTCGATAAATATCTATATTTCTTATTCAGACGCACTGATGGAAAAGTTGGTATAGCAAAGTTAAAAGATGAGAATCTAGATATAGAATGGTTAGAAATTTCCGGAGATGTTTCTCATGCGAGATTTGATATCTCGTATCCGTATATTGTTATTTCTTTACTTTCTGTAGAGGAAGGAACTATAAGGAAGAAATGTTGGGAAGATGAGTTGCCTATGGCTTATAAAAATTACAAGGGAACACATATGATTTACATTTTTGATGGAAAATCTTGGAGAAAGGAGGTAGTAAAATGATGAAGAAAAGAAGCAAACAAAAACAAAAAAGTGTGTTTTTATTTTGTATCGCAGTTGGTGTCTTTCTGACTTTCCTCACTTGTGTTGATTCAGATTCAAAACTACAAAACAAAAGCCAAAGCTTGGAACATCAAGAAAAACAAAACCCACAGTCAAAAATTGGTTTATCCGCTTTCTCACCGAAATCAGAAATGAAAACAGATAATGATTTTGCTCTCGTTGTTCTCGGGAAATTATCAGTTGGAACATCTAAGACTTTTTATGTGAATGGTCCGTTAGCTGATGTTTGCGTGGGAACTCTGAAAAATGAAGGGAATTTCAAAGTCACAGGAAAGCTCCTTGTTGGAACTCTTCAGAATACAGGTGAGATAAAGTATGAAGATTTCCAAGAAGGAATAACATGTCCTCAGGTATTCCCTCCATCTGTTACTGATTTTATTCGTGGTCAAAAAGTCATAAGATTTGGGGAAGGATGGGTTGAAGAATACGATAGAGATGGATCTCTTATAAGGAGAGTGGAAGGAAAGTTTTATGTGGATCCATCAGGAGCAGAGTGGGTTTATAGGAATGATGGGAGCTGGGGAATGAAGGGAGATAAACCTTCTGAACTTGAAGGATATTCTCTGGTTTTTGAGACTGATTTTAGAAATCCAGCCAAAAGGTTAGATGTTTATGATGGGGGTATATATGTTAAGGGGAGGATGAAGGATTCGGGAAATTTAGTTGTGAGAGATAAGCCCGATGAATGGTCAGTAGTTGTTTTGGGAGATGGATTTTTCACGAGCGATATAGACATAACAGGGAAGGTTTATATTGGTGGAGATATGAGGCTTGTAGGTGAGGATGAGGGAGAATTTCAGGGAGAATATAGATATAAGATAAAGGGAGATTTGTTTGTGAAGGGAGATTTTACTTCAAATGTGAATTTTTCAATAAACAATATGAAACTTGTTCAGAAAGTTGCAGATGTAATTTTGATAGAGGAGATAGCAGAGGGGAGACCAATAGAATGGGTTCAGACAACATCAATATCAGATCCACAGTTGGGTGAACCTGCCATAGTAATTTCAGTTTATAGATTTTTATCTGAAGTATATCCATCATCATCTCCCAGGGTATCAAAACTTACACCAAAGTCTGCTAAATCTAAGCCAAGGGATATACATACTTTGAGAAGTATATACAGGAAGGCTGAAAAAGGGGAGACGAACCCTGTTCTTGATAAGATATTAGAGGAGAAAACTATAACAGTAGTTTTAGGAGATTCTATGAATTACGGTGTATTTTTGGCAACTTATGGAGTACCAATTCACCTTGTCGGACTCAATAGAGCAGTAAAGGGATTAAAAGCATATTATAGTGACATAGAATTTAGAAGATATATTTTTATACCATCTCCTGTATTTGTTGGGGAATTCAAAGTAAATGGAAACAATTTATATGTTCCTCTCTATCCTTCAGATGATTTGAAGATATTGTCATGGGAGGATATAGGTGAAGCCATGAGGAAGGTAGAGGAAATAAGAGCAAATGAGATGGGAAAACAGATGAGAAAATTAGATTGGGAATATTATAGATCGCTTGTGGAAGCTCAAACAAGCCTTTTGTCTCCTTCAATAGCAACAAAGTTGGAAACTAAATCTTCTTCTCCTGATAAAAAATTTGTGCCTTCTAAATATATAAGTGAATGGAAAGACGGTGGAAACTATTTTGGTGTCCCCTGGGTATTTACTCAATGTAATACTGCATCCAAACCATATTATCCTGAGTGCAAAAAAGATATGCTCTGGTGTGGTCCTACGGCTGCTGCACAGCTTTTCACATATTGGAAAACAGAAAGAGATAAATATTGTATTGAGGAAAATATAAGAGCTCTTGCTAAAAAACTTGCAGATAAGATGGGAACAGGGTGCATCCCAGTTGGGTCCCTGTGCATCCCAATATGGCCTGAGGGTCAAGGTCCTACATGGCCTTGGTTGGCAGATGAAGGAATAGAGGAAGCAGCAGGAGATTATGGCTATACAACGGATGCAAATTGGATACAAGTGAGCCCTGAAGAAGATGTCAAAAACAGCATAGATGCCGGAAGACCTGCTTTGTGGGTTACAGCCATTGCGGGGGGTGTGAAAGATTGGCACTACTGGCTTATCGTTGGGTATGAATGGAAAGAGAAAAAAGGCGGACCTGATACATGGTATTTTTATGTATTTGATAATGGGGATACAAGTTTGCACAGGAAAAATGTAACATGGTGGTCAATGTTTGGTTTAGGATGGAGTGCAATTGTTTTGGAAAAGGATTTTACTGAAAGGTATAGATATTACCGTGACGCAGATGGGGATGGATATGGTGATCCAAATGCTCCGGTAGATCGCTGCGAAGCATCACCTCCGCAGGGGTATGTCCGAGGTGTAGATGTGGAATGCCAACTAACATATTGGTGTTATCTTGAAAAGCCCTGGGAATGCAAACCATCATGGGGCGAATTTTCTCAAGGGGAATTTCAAATTCAGGCGGTGTGCAAAAGTCAACCTGATTGTTCTTTATATCAGTTTCAGATTATGTGTGAGCATATGTGGAACTGTACACCCGGATACTCCCCGCCTGTGGGCTTACCATTACAGCAGGGAGGAATTTCATTGGAGAAGCTAGGAGAATTTCCATTTTCAGTAGAATGCAGACAGATAGCTTGTGGTCCGAATTTTGTTTGCGAAACAAAATACCTTGCTACTGATTGTAATGACAATAATTCCTCAATCCATCCCGGAGCATCTGAGGTTTGCAATTATGTTGATGATGATTGTGATGGACAAGTAGACGAATATCTCAGACCCATCCTTTACCGAGATTCAGATGGTGATGGCTATGGTAATCCCAATATAACCACTACTGATTATTGCTCACCGGTTGCTGGTTGGGTCTACGATAGAACAGATTGTGATGACAATAATTCCTCAATCCATCCGGGTGCATCTGAAGTATGTAATTATGTTGATGACAACTGTAATGGACAAAAGGATGAGGGGGTTTGGATTCCATTCTACCTTGATGCAGATAAAGACGGATATGGTTTGAATCCTTTGGCCTGTTTTGGGTTTCCCGGTTGCTGGATACCTGGTTGTGAATGGGAAGCACCTTCTAAGCAGGTGGGCAACCTGACCTATGTGACTAATTATGAAGATTGTGACGACTCAGACCCACAAAGAAACCCCGGTCTTACGGAGTGGTGTGATTACAAAGATAACGATTGTGATGGACAAGTAGATGAGTGGGTAAGACCAACTTTCTGGAGGGATGAGGATGGAGATGGTTATGGAAACCCATCAAAACCTACAAATGATTTCTGCCCGCCTCCTCCTCAGGGCTGGGTATCAAATAATAAAGATTGTAATGACTCTGACCCCTATACTTATCCCGGAGCTCCTTTATATTGCGGTTCCATTGATAACCCTGATACCGTAGATAATGACTGTGATGGGAATGTTGAAAGATGGTATTTCGTTGACGCAGATGGAGATGGATATGGGTCAGTGTTCATCGTTGCAGGTACTATAGGTTGTATGCCAATCACGGAGAACTTCTGCATTCCTATTCCGTTGCTTATTCCTGGGGCTATTTGTTCTAATACTCAACCACCCGGTACAGTCACCATTGCTGGGGACTGCAACGATGATCCTAACTTTGAATATGCAAAATACATACATCCCGGACAATGTGAAGTTTGCGATGGTGGAGTTGATGATGATTGCGATGGAGCCAATGAGAGTTCAGATCCAGATGCTGGAAAGTGCGGGGAATACTGTGGGAATCAAATAGATGATGATTGCGATGGTGAAGTAGATGAATCAAATTGTAAATCTTGTGCTGTTGTTCCCGAAACTAATTCCTATCTTCAGAACCTTATTCCTCTCTTTCTATCTTATATTATGCTCATAGTTCTGAGAGGTAAAGGTAGGTTTAAAATTAAAAAACTCAAAAGTGTATTTGTCTTTTTACTCTTTACCGTTTCTATTTTAATTCCTTTTGTTGTAAAAGCGGAGGACACAAGGGGTAAAATTCCAAAGGGTATAAAGCATCCTGATTTTTATGTTTTTTCAAGTGAGGATAAGATGATGTATATAGCTTTGAGCAAAGAAGTTTTCGTAAAGAGTGGAGGGAAAGTGAAAATAGAGAAAGTAAAAGTTCCGGGAGCTTTGAGGGCATACAAAATTGAATTTTCTGAGGGATATCCGATTTCATTTGTACTTATGTATGAAAGAGGCGAATTAAGGGGTAATACATTTTTTGGTTTTCTTGGAGATGATGGAAAATTTGAGAAAATGGACCACAAAGTTGATAAAGAGAAACAAATTATATCTGGGCAAACATCTAAACCCGGAATAATAGGGATATTTATAAGGGGATCAAACTGAGTTATTTCATTTTATCTGGTTTTTGTATGTATATGAGTATTCTTATTGTTGTAAATAGAGCTATTGCAAGACCTACAAGTGTTCCTATTGCGGGACCAACTCCTTCTTGAATTTTAAATTTTTTTTCTATTATGTATCCCAAAAAAGCTCCTCCAAGAACTAATCCTAAAAATTCAAATCCTAATGCTATGAAAATTGCAGTTTTTTCAAGCTTTGATTTTCTTTCAAGTCTCTTTATATTTTCCCATTCTTTTTCTCTCGCTTTCATAATTTTTATTTTCACCAAAAATATTCTCGTTCCTTTTCTTAATCTTCGTCATCTTCATCGTCATCAAAAATATATTTTCCATAAAACTCGTCATCTTCGTATTCTTCTTTTTCGTCGTAATCATCGTATTCTGCATCGTAATATTTTTCTAAAAAGTGTTTTGAGAGCATTTTTTTATAAAGCTCTAACTTTTGTCTTTGTGCAAGCTCTTCTTGGAGTTCGTGAATTTTGATCTTCGTGAGAATTTCTTTTGCTTCTTTGTAATGAGGATTTATTTTTACTGCTTTTTTTATAAGCTTTTTACCTTCTTCTTTTGCTCCTATGTTATACAAAATTACACCTGATTCTGTGTAAATTTTTTCATCTTCTCTGATTGAAATTGCTTTCCTGATATTGTGTGCAATCAGGTTAATAAGTTCTGTTTTTGTTTTCTCAATTTCATCTTGATTGATTTTTTCGGGGCTTTTTTTATTGGTTGCTTTTTGCTTTTTGCTTTGCTGGGTAAGTCTTGACTTATCTAAAAAATCTTTGTAAATTTCGTAGTAGCACCGAGCTTTCAGCATGTAAGCATCTTGAAAATTTTTGTTTTTTTCTATTATTTTATCTGCAATTTGTATTGCTTCTTGATATTTCCCTTGTTTGTAAAGTTCGTAGCTTTTATCATACATTTTTTCAAGCTCAACTATATCATATTTTGAATTAGAAAAGTATATTACTGTTGCGGTGGCAAAGAAGATGAGAAAAAACAAAAGCTTTATTTTACTTTCACTCATCTGAAAAAATTTAATCAGCTCTCGGAAATTTTCGCTTTATTTTGAGTTGTTTGTTTGAGGTACAAGGTTTGTAAGAGGAAACTTGGAGTAAAGATAGCTTTAAGAGAAACTTTTTGTTTCAATTTTCGAGGTATAAGATTTGAGTATAAAATGCAAAATAATCGTAAATTTTTTTCTTGAAGTTTTAAATTGAATTTGGTAAAAAGGAGGTTTTGATTTATGTCAAATCAAGAGGCAACAATTTTAGGAGAACTTTTGCCTTATGAGGAAAAGATAGGTGAAGCTGGAGATTTTACTTTTGTTGATGTAAAAGAATATATTGAAGCTTACAAGAAAACATTAGATAATTATGAAAAGTTCTGGGAAGAAATTGCTTTGGAGTTAGATTGGTTCAAAAACCCCCAAAAAGTTTTAGAAAGCGGAGAGAAACCCTATATTTATAAGTGGTTTTCTGGTGGTTTGATTAATATATCATATCTTGCTTTGGATAAACATGTAAAGAGTATCAGGAAAAACAAAATCGCTTACATATGGGAAGGAGAACCAGTTGATAAAGATGGGAATCCAAAAGAGATAAGAAAATTAACATATTATGATCTTTGGAGAGAAGTAAATAGAGCTGCCTACATTCTAAAAAGTAAATTCGGTCTGAAAAAAGGAGATAAGGTAGGAATATACTTGCCTATGATTCCAGAGCTTCCTATATTTATGTTGGCTGCTGCTCGGATAGGAGTAATTTTTACTGTTGTTTTTGCAGGATTTACTGCTGAAAACCTTGCTACAAGACTTAATGATATAAAAGCTACATTGCTCATAACCGCTGATGGATTTTACAGAAGAGGAAAAATAATCAGGCTAAAAGATATAGCTGATAAAGCACTTACTCTATCTCCATCTGTGAAAAATGTAATAGTGGTAAGAAGACTTGGACTTGAAGACTTGAACATGGTTCAAGGTAGGGATTATTTTTTTGATGAACTCTCAAAGAATGTGGATCCTGGTGTATATGTTGAGCCTGAAAAACTTGAAAGTAATGAAACTTTGTATGTTCTTTATACATCTGGAACGACGGGGAAACCGAAGGGGATAATGCATGATCACGGTGGATACTCTGTTCTTCTTCACGCTACGATGAAATGGGTTTTTGATATAAAAGATGAAGATATACATTTTTGTACGGCTGATATAGGTTGGGTTACAGGACATAGCTACATAGTTTTTGGTCCGTTAATTGAAGGAGCAACCTCTATCATGTATGAAGGTGCACCAGATTTTCCTCATCCCGATAGAATATGGTCAATAGTTGAAAGATATGGAGCTACAATCCTTTACACATCTCCTACGCTTGTGAGAATGCTTATGAAATTCGGAGAAAATTGGGTGAAAAAACATGACCGATCTACTTTGAGAATTATACATTCTGTTGGAGAACCTATAAATCCGGCTGCTTGGAGATGGCTTTATGAGGTGGTCGGAGAGAGGAGATGTCCTGTTGGTTCAACTTGGTGGATGACAGAAACCGGAGGGATAATGATAAGTCATACGCCAGGATTTAAGTTGGTTCATTTGAAACCCGGAACTAATGCTTTGCCTTTGCCCGGTATAGATGTTGATGTGGTGGATGAGAAAGGAAATTCTATGGAACCTGGTAAAAAAGGATTTTTAGTTGTAAGAAGACCTTGGCCGGGAATGCCATCTTGGCCCGATGGGATATGGGAAGATTATCGAAGGTATGTTCAGGTTTATTGGGATAAGATCAAGGGTTTATTTTTTACGGGAGATTGGGCTATTCGTGATCAAGATGGGTATATATGGGTCCTGGGGAGAGCAGATGAGGTTTTAAAAGTTGCAGGACACAGAATAGGAACTTATGAACTTGAATCAACTTTGGTATCTCATAAAGCGGTTGCGGAGTCAGCAGTTGTGGGGTATCCGGATGAGATAAAAGGTGAGGTTCCTGTTGCTTTTGTTAGTTTGAAAGCTGGTTTTTCACCTTCTGTGGAGCTTGAGGAGGAGTTAAAAAGCTGGATAAGGCGGGAGTTTGGGCCAATAGCTGTTCCATCTCAGATTTTCTTTGTTTCTCGTTTGCCGAAGACAAGGAGCGGTAAGATAATGAGAAGGCTTTTGCGAGCGGTATTAGAAAACAAACCTTTGGGAGACATAACTACATTAGAAGATGAAGCCGCTGTGGAAGAAATAAAGGAAGCTTACGAGCATATTTCAAAGGAAATAAAACGCACTTGAAATTTGGCTCAAAGCACATTTTCTGGGTTGATATCAAGTGTTATTTTTACTCCATGAAGGAAAAATTGTGATTTTTTTATTACTTCTTTTAGTTTTTTTGTATCGTTTTCGTCTCTGAGATAAACGATCATTTTTAAGTTGAATTTTCCTGAGACGAGATATCTCATAGACTTTGTTGGTGGGTCACATTTTATTCCCTTTTCTTTTATTTTTGATGAGATCATTTCAGAAATCATATAGCATTTTTTTTCATCTTTTCCTGAAAATCTTATGCAAGCTATTTCAGAAAATGGTGGCAATTCAAACTCCTCTCTCTTTTGAATTTCTTCTTCAAAAAATTTTTCGTAATTTTGAGATACTGCGTATTTTATTATGTTGTGTTCTGGCATGAAGGTTTGAATTATGCTTATATTTTCAGTTTCGTGAGAAACGGAATTTTCATTTTTGATTTTTCTTCCGGCTCTTCCGCAAACTTGGTTCAGTATTGTGAAAGCTCTTTCATCTGCTTTGAAATCAGGTAGCATAAATTCTGTGTCCGCCAGTATCACTCCAACCAATGTTACAGAGGGGAAGTCAAAACCTTTTGCAACCATTTGAGTTCCAACTAATATTGCGGGTGAAGTTTTTTCAAATTTTTGTAGTATTTCCATAGCTTTTTTTTCGCTTTTCACATTATCGGAATCCATCCTGAATACTGGGACTTTGAAAACATTTTTAATTTCCTCTTCTATTCTTTCTGTTCCGAAACCTACAATTTCAAGCTCTTCTGATCCACATTTTTCGCATTTTTCTGGTAAAGGGTAGGTTTTTCCGCACCAGTGACAAACCATACCTTCATTTTTGTGATAAACCAAGGACGCTGAGCAGTTCTTGCATGTAAGTCTTGTTGAGCAAGCAGTGCATATAATATAGAGAGCCCAACCTCTTCTTGTGAATAGCAGAATAACATTTTCTTTTCTTATGATTCTCTTTTCTATCTCTTCTCTAAGTTCAGGAGATATCGGGAATGAAAAGAACTCATCGTAGCCTGATTTTTTTAGATCTATGATTTGTGTTTTTGGAAATTCCATTCCTGGAACTCTTTTTGTAAGTTTTATAAGTTTTATTTCTCTTTTTTTTGCTCTCATATATGTGTTTGTTGAGGGAGTAGCTGATCCAAACACTATTTTTGAACCTTCTATTTTACTTCTCAGTTCTGCTACAAATCTTGCGTCATAAAAGACAGGGAGATTTGAGCTTTCTGGTGATTGTTTGTATGAGGGGTCGTGTTCTTCGTCTATGACTATTATTTTTGTTTTTTCAAACGGAGCAAATATAGCAGATCTTGCGCCTACTGCTACTTTGGCTATTCCATATCTTATAGACCACCAGTTTATTTCTCTTTCTTTTTGGGTTAGGGCAGAATGTAAAACGACAGCATCTGGGAAATATTCTTTTATTCTTTTTATAAGGAAGGTTGTTAAAGATATTTCCGGTAAAAGATATATAGCTCCTCCGTCTTGTATTTCTTTTTCTATTGCTCTCAAATATATCTCTGTCTTCCCGCTGCCTGTAACTCCATGAAGCAAGAACATTCCTTCGTTGTCTAAGATTTCATCTAGTGCTTTTTGTTGTTCTTCTGAAAGTTTTACTTTTTCTTTTTTTTGATGATAAGCTTGATTTTCTTGCTCTTTTTCTTTTTTTTCTCTTATTTTTTTTAGAGATTTTTCTACCTCTTCCTTTGATTTTTGTTTTTTTGCAAATGTAATTTTGATCAACCCTAAGTTTTCAAGTTCAAGTATTCTTTTTATTTTCAGGAGCTTTTTTGCACGTTTTAGTGTTATTTTTCTCTTTTTTTCAAGTAGATCTAAAAATTTTTTTTCTGGTTCTTTTAGAACTTTTGAAATAAGGTTTTCTGTTCCATCTTCTTCTTGGTAATTTAGTTTTGATTCTTTTCCTTCCTCATTTGATTTCTCATCTGATTTTTTCCCCTCTTCATTTGATTTTTCCCTTTCTTCCTCTGATTTTTTTTCTTCTTCATTATATTTTTCTTTGTTCTTTCTTTTTTTTTCTTTTTTAGTTTTTACTTCAAGTTCAAGATATCGTGGAGGACTTATAATTTTTAGAATATCAAACAGATCGCAAAAATATTTTTCTGCTATTTTTTTTGATAGTTCTATCATATTTTGGGGTATGAGTGGGAATTCATCTGGGATTTCATATTTTTTTGCTATTTCCCATTCTTTTGTTTTCTTTGTTTCACCAATTATTATCCCGCAAGTTTTATCGTTTTCAAACTCTACTATTACCCTATGTCCAATTTTCTTTTCCTTTTCATTTTGATTTTTTATGTAGCAGAATCTTCTTTTCGGCAAAGCTACAATATAGAAAGTTTCATTCATTAATTTATAAATATAGGTTTTTATTCAAATCGTATATAAAGTTATATGAAAAATTAAAAGAACATCGATTATGATGTAAAATAAGTTATCATATGGAAGAAAAAAGAGAGAAGATAACTCAAGAACTTCCAACAGAAGAGTTCATTACATCAAGAGGAAAAAGAATTATCAGGTTATCTGTAAATACATTGCCTTTTCTTTACAACAATGTGTATGTTGTGGTGGCTGACGATGGTATTTTCCTGATTGATATGGGATTTATGTCAAATTTAGAAAGTTTCAAAGAGAAATTTGAAAAGTATATATCACAAAAATATTCTGTGAGTTTAGAAGATGTTAAAGGAATTTTCGTCACACACGCTCACATAGACCATTTTGGCGGACTTTACAATTTTTTACAGCTTTATCCGAAAACTGAAATTTATGTTCATGAGATTGATTCAAAAGCTGTTGAAAGATTCCACGAAGTTCTAATATATGCAAAGCACTATCTTTCTATCTTCCTAATAAGAGCAGGTCTTGACGAGAAATCTGTTCAAGACTATATTTTGATGTATTCGGCTTCAAAGGAGTTTTTGAAATCTGTAAAAATAACCAAAGCTTTGGAAGATGGAGATTTTCTGTACGGGTTTAAAGTTATTCATACCCCAGGTCATAGCCCTGGACATATATGTCTTATTTTAGATGATGTCATATTTACAGGGGATCATATATTGCCATATATAACTCCTCATCAGTTTCCTGAAAGTATAATGAGATACACAGGTGTCGGACATTATATTAACTCACTTGAAAAAGTAAGAGAAGAGATCATAAGGAATAAGATTTCATTTGGTTTGCCGGCTCACTACTCAATAATAGAAGATGTTGCAAAGAGAATAGATGAAATAAAAGAACATCATAATGCAAGGTTTAGAAAAATTTTAGATTTATGCTCTGAACCTAAAACTATTTTAGAGCTGACTCGTGAAATTTTCCCAGATGCAAAAAAGTATCAGTTTCTTTTGGCAATTGACGAAGTAGGAGCACATGTTGAATACCTTTGGGATAGAGGCTACCTTGGAATTGAGAACATAAAAGAATATCTTGAAAACGATGATGTCCCAGCAAGATGGGTAAAAGTGAGGAATTTGTAAGAAAATGAGAAAATTTTAAGAAAAAGAAAATTAGAGATTTGTGTGAAATTTGATTTGCATAAATTCAATTTTTCTGTTAAACCTTCAAATCTCCCTGAATGATTTACTAAAATTACTATGGATGTAAGAAATGTTATAATTTTGGGTTCGGGTCCTGCTGGATATACAGCCGGAATATATACTGCAAGAGCTCTCCTGAAACCGCTGATTTTGGCTGGGATACAACCCGGTGGACAGCTTATGCTGACAACTGAGGTTGAAAATTTTCCTGGTTTTCCTGACGGCATTATGGGACCTGATCTTATGGAGAATATGAGAAGACAAGCAGAGCGTTTTGGTGCAGAAATCGTATATGAGAATGCTGTTGACATTGAAATTGGTAATCCGCTTGAGAAAGTTCCGTTCAAATTAAAAACAGATACTGGAAAAGAATTTTTGAGTTGGACTTTAATAGTTGCTACTGGTGCAAGTGCAAAAATGCTCGAACTTGAATCTGAAAAAAAGCTTGTAGGAAGAGGAGTTTCTACATGTGCAACATGTGACGGTGCTTTTTTTAAAAACAAAAGAGTCGTTGTGGTTGGAGGAGGTGATTCAGCTATGGAAGAGGCTCTGTTCCTTACAAGATTTGCATCTGAGGTGAAAATCATCCACAGAAGAGATAAACTCAGAGCTTCTCCAATAATGCAAGAAAGAGCTTTCAAGAACCCAAAAATTTCATTTATTTGGAACAGTGTTGTTGTTGATATTCTTGACCCAGAAAAAGGTAAAGTTGAAGCTGTTGTTTTGAAGAATGTTGTAACTGGGGAAATTTCTAAGGTAGAGACAGACGGAGTTTTTATTGCGATAGGACACAAACCTAATACTGATTTCCTCAAAGGAAAAATTGAGTTAGATGATCAGGGTTATATAATAACGAAAAACGGAACAACAGAAACATCTGTTCCGGGAATTTTCGCAGCGGGTGATGTCCATGATAAAAGATACAGACAAGCCATTACTGCTGCTGGCTCAGGATGTATGGCTGCTCTTGATGCCCAAAGATTTCTTGAAAATTTAGGAATTTCTCATTAGTTAATCTGAGCTTGAACCTAACTTCTCAAAAGCTTAATTTAAAACTAAAAGCTTATTCTAAAGCTTCTTGTAAGGTCATCTAATTTTGTCATAATGTAGCTTATGGATTTATTGAGGGAAAAGTTATTTGCAAGCTGGAAACTTTCATTTTCAGTTCCACAACCTTGCGATATTTTACCTATGAATAAATTTCCTCCGAATGTTGGATCTTTGAAATAAATATAAAGTAGAGGAATTCTCTGCTGAATTATACTCTCAAATAGAAATTTTCCTTTGATATATAAACAATCGTTTTCGAGTTTTTTTATTGTGTTGCCGTCAAAAGTTTTTTGACCATCGTATTCTGCGAACCTTTCCCCTTCAAAACATACATAGCATTTTCCGGTTTTTGGAATTTTGTCGTTTTCATTTGCTGATTGTCCAAGTTCTCCTTCTATCAAAAACGAAGGCAAAGAGATTTTTTGATTGAGTCCAGGTTTTTCCAGTATTTCTTTCATATCCGGAATTATATCTGTTGTTATGACTTCTGGTAGGTAATCTCTGAGTGGTTTTTTTGCATCAAAAAATCCTCCAATATTGAACGAAATAAAATCTGGAAAGATTTCACCTAAATTCAAGCTTTTTAAGAAATCCGGAATTAGAACTCGCATTTCAGCAAAATTTACAGGTTCATTTTTTCTTATTTTTGACGATAGATTTATCAGGAAATCCCTGACTCTTTTGAAGTAATTTTCATCAAAGAAAGTGGGAATTAGTTCTAAAATATCGAGTAATCTTGTATAATTTGTTTGTATTCCTTCTGGTACTGTGTAAAGTTTTCCTGTTGAGAATTTATCTCCCAGAGAAAATTTCCCATCTTTGTTTTCATCTTTGACTGAGAAAACATCGTTGTTTTTAGGTTTGAGGAAAATTTCGTCAATAGCCAGAGCTATAATTTCAAGAGATTTTATAAGTTCTTGCTTTGATGAATCAAACTTTTCAGGTCTTATGAAATTGAGGATATTAGAGTTTTCATAGTAGAGTATTCCTGCGAGTCTTAAAATTCCTGTTATATCTTCTCCTCCTTTTACAAGAAAAAGCGGGATAAGATATTTTGAGGTGAGTTCTTTTTGTGTATCAAAGTTTATGTCGTGTGAGAAAATAAAATCAAGGAAAAATTTTGCGATATGTGATGTTGCCATAACAATTACCGGAAGTTCTTTCCCGAATTTTTTACCTATTCTCACCTCTGATGTGAAGCTCTGCATATAAATTGGTATGCCATCTTCTTCGTAGAACTCACAAGAGTTTGAATATAGATATTCTGCCAGGTTTTGAAGTTCGTCTAATTTTTCCTCCGTTGGCATTATGTAGTTTTCATAAAGAAGATTCAAGTCAGGTTTCCACTGATATTGATTTTCAGATTTTTCAAATATATTTTTTTGATAAGCTTTATTATTTTCCTCCTTTTTTTCTATTTTTGCTGATAGTAGATATAGATG
>Ga0209143_1000334_pt1 | contig 23235 bp, 19 predicted proteins | sample FaiFalFF_MnMetaG_3_FD_184739 | JGI IMG/M metagenome (GOLD analysis project Ga0209143, IMG submission 184739) | Freshwater microbial communities from Yellowstone National Park, Wyoming, USA - Fairy Falls B (FF_Mn_B) MetaG (SPAdes) (version 3) | ecosystem: Environmental > Aquatic > Freshwater >...
CTCCGTCAGCAAGTTAGTTCCAGCATCAAGGTTGCCGACAAAATCATTCAAAGGTGCAGGTAATCATGCTCGTTGACAACCCCATCGTTAATTCGCCCTTTGAAGAACCCGCACGCTACTGGGCTTATGAGGAAGGCCAGCCGGTGCTTAAAGAGGGGCGTCGCCCCGCCGGCTACTATCTGAAGCCGCACACGCGCGGGCCACAGACGTCCCTGTTCGAGGAAGAGTTCGTCCCGCTGGAGCAGGTCAACACCATTCGGGAACGGGTCAAAGCGTGGCGAGAGCACGGCTACCCCGGCGTGACACCCATCACCCGGCAGCTGCTCAATCACTGGAACAATCCAGATCGGGAGCGCAAACTCTTCTTCTGCCAGCGGGAAGCCGCCGAGACCCTCATCTGGCTCATCGAAGCCTCGCCTGCGGAAAAACAGGGCATCGTGATTCCTAAGGACAACGGGCTTACGCGGTACGCCTGTAAGATGGCTACCGGCTCCGGCAAGACCGTCGTCATGGGCATGGTCATCGCCTGGCAGGTGCTGAACAAGCTGGCCAATCCTCAGGACCGCCGCTTCTCCGATGCGGTGCTCCTGGTATGCCCCAATCTCACCATCCGCGAACGCCTGCAGGTGCTCCTCCCCTGGAAGCCCGGCAACTACTACGAGAAGTTTGACCTGGTGCCGCGCGGGATGATGGAGCGGCTGCAACAGGGTCGCTTTCAGATTACCAACTGGCATCTCCTCCAACCCAAGGACGACAGCCGCTCGAAAAGCGTCGTGCAACGCGGCGTGGAAAGTGATACAGCGTTCTGTCGCCGGGTGCTCAAAGAACTGGGCAACAAGCAAAACATCCTGGTCATCAACGACGAAGCCCACCATGCCTACCGCCCTGCGCCTCTACCCGATGAGGTGCGGGCGCAACTTTCCCCTGAAGAAATTGAGGAGCTAAAAGAGGCAACCGTTTGGGTCAGTGGCTTGGATACAATCCACGCCGTGCGGGGCATCAACTTTTGCGTTGATTTTTCTGCCACACCTTTTTACATCAAGGGCAGCGGCCATGAGGAAGGGGCGCCCTTCCCCTGGGTTGTTTCCGATTTTGGGCTGGTGGATGCCATTGAATCGGGCATTGTGAAGATCCCCCGCGTACCTGTGGATGACAACACGGGCGCGCTTATCCCCAGATACTTCCGGCTGTGGGAACACATCAACCAGCAGTTGCCCGCCTCCGAGCGTCAGACGGCCCGACGCCGGGCCAAACCCGAGTCGGTGCTTTTACAAGCGGATGGAGCACTGAAAACCCTGGCTTCGGAGTGGAAGAAGACCTTCGACGAATTCCAGCGCGCGGGCTCGCCTGTGCCGCCGGTCATGATCGTGGTGTGCGACAACACCGACCTGGCCAAATTGGTCCACGAGCACATCGCCAGAGGGAAAGTCCTTTGGGAAATGGAGAACAACGAGCGCAACGGAGAAGTGACGTTCCGTATTGACACGAAACTGCTTGCCGAAGCCGAGGCGGCGCTGGAGGGAGAGACAAAAGCGAAGGCCGCCGAGCGGCTACGCAAGGTAGTGGACACTATCGGCAAGACCGAATGGGAAGGCGAGGGTGACCCGCCGGGCAAAAACATCCGCTGCGTGGTCTCGGTGGGGATGCTCAACGAAGGCTGGGATGCCCAGAATGTGACCCAGATTCTGGGTCTGCGCGCCTTCACGTCCCAGCTTCTGTGCGAGCAGGTGGTGGGGCGCGGTTTGCGCAGGCTGAACTACGACGACTTCTCCGAGCCTGAGCACGTGGATGTTTACGGCGTGCCCTTTGAGGTGATCCCCGTCAAGAAGAAGCCCCTGAGCCGGACGGAGGTGCAGAAGGTTTCCACGCTTGTGCGGGCGCTACCGGAACGCAAACACCTGGAGATCACCTTCCCGCGTGTCGAAGGCTACATCCTGGATGTGAGAAGCCGCATCCGATTGAATCTCGACGGCGTGCCCTTTTTACAGATCGGCGGAGACGAGCCAACCGAGGTCATTGTCAAGCCGGCGGTCGGCTACCGCATTGGGCGACCCGATCAGCTGGGTCCGGGTCCCGAGGTGGTACACGACCGCAATCCCTTCCATCGCGAGCAGCGCCTTCAAGCCACGGTGTACGAGATTGCGGCGGAGCTCACTCACCGGCTCAAGGAGAAGCGGGAGGAGTGGAGCGCGCGGCACATCCTGTTCCCTCAAGTGCTTGCCGCCGTCCGGCAGTATCTGGAGGAGCGAGTGGTAGTCGTCGATCCGGACACGCCGCTGGAGGAGATTGCCCTCCTCAAGTACAAGCAGCGGATAATTGAGCGGCTGACCGAGGCCATCGAGCCGGACACGGAAGCCGGGGAACCGCCCATTTTGCCCATCATCGAGCGCTTTCGCCCGATTGGGTCCACGTCGGAGGTGCTTTTCCGCACTGTGCGCCCCTGTGTGGGCACAACCAAAAGCCATATCAGCCACGTCGTGCTCGACGCGCCACAATGGGAGCACAGCGTGGCATATCAGCTGGAGCGGATGCCTGAAGTGATCGCTTATGCCCGCAACGACCATCTCGACTTCACCATCCCCTACGAATGGCAGGGCACGCGACACGAGTATCGCCCGGACTATCTCATTCGCTGGCGCTGCGAAGATGGGAGCGAGCTCAAGGTCATCCTGGAGGTGAAGGGCTTTGAAAGGGAGCAAGACCGACAGAAAGAGATCGCCGCCCGTCGCTGGATACGCGCCGTCAATCATCATGGAGAATTTGGGCGCTGGGAATTCCTGGTTTGCAAGCACCCCTCCGCTCTCCCCGAGCAACTCCGCGCCCTTGGAGCATCGGCGCGGACGAACCCCTCAGGAACAGGCACGTGAAGGGGACAGGCTTGAGAGTCCTTTGCCTGGCGCACGATCACCTGCCGGGATGGCGCTTGTTCGCTCTGAGATCATCCCTTGGTGGAGTCTCGTCTTGCCCCTCTCCGCTGCAACGAGGAATCCCTCAATCGCATTCGGGAATACATCCTAACCAGCCCGATGCGCTGGGCATTGGATCGGGAGAACCCGCATCGGGTTGGGGTGAGAGTTTGGTGCGTGGCTGGACAGCGTCGGCAAAGAGAGCAACGGAGAACCTAATGCTGGTAGATAACCCCATCCTCAACTCACCCTTCGAAGAGCCCACGCGCTGCTGGATTTATAAAGAAGGCCAATTGGTGCTCCGGGAAGGCCGTCGGCCGGCGGGCTACCGTCTTAAGGTGCGCACTCCTCACGGTTCAGCTTGCCTTGTTGGAGGAAGAGTTTGTCCCGCTGGATCTGGTCAACACCGTCCGGAGTGGCCAAGGTATGGCGGGAACAGGGCCATCCGGGCGTCGCGCCCATTACCTGACAGCAGTGGGAGAGAGACCTTGATGGAGACCTTTAGGAAGGTGAGTGTGATGGGGAGCGCTCGAGCTCCTGCGGTCCGAAGAAGCGGGCGATCTGTTGCTCGCGGTAGTCGAAGATGTGGTTCAGATGTCGTCGAATCCATAGCGTGTGCGCGAGTCGTCCCAGTGGTCCATAGGGAGGCATATAGAGGACTTCATCGGTGATACGTGTGCCGCCATTCACGGAGTCGAAGCGGTGGGTGTGATGCCAGAAACTATACGGGCCACGGATCTGCACGTCCACGAAGCGATGCGGAGGCTCATAGAGAGCGATATACGTCGTCCACCGCAAGGGGATGCCCATCAGACGGATGGTGTAGTCAATCACGGCTCCCTGATACATCGGGACAGGTGAGGGGGTCAGCAGGCGAAAGTGGAGGCTCGGCGGTGTTATCAGGTTGAGATTTTCTGGACGGTCGAAGAAGGCGAAGACCTCTTCGAGGGGACGAGGCACCCATTGCTGGCGGAAGAGACGGTGCATGGTCATAGCATCGGGCTCCGGTCGGGCACCCCGCGTGGGGACCCCGGGGATTGGGGAGAGGAAAAATGGCGTGTAGAGGCCGAACAGGGCCCGCGCGAGTCGTGTGCTCGGCGTGTGGAAGAATTGGGATGAGAGGGAGGCATTTTTTCTGGAGAGACGCGCCGGGAGAGCAGGAGCGCTGCTTGCGGCGAAGGATCCGACGCGAGAATAGGAGAGCTCAAACTTCGATCACCTCCACGAGGGGTGTGACTTCGGATTTCGGCAAAAGGGCGGGCCAGTAAGCGATGACCTCTTCCACGCGGGGGCGGCCGCCGGCGAATCCCGTGGCGGTTGGAGGGCCGTTCAGGATCAAGGGAGCGATCTCGCGGGTGAAGCGTTCGACGCTCTGCTTGTCGGAGCTGCGGACGGCGATGCGAAGTTGCACTTCGGCGAGATCCGGCGACGGCTCCGGAGCCAAGGGGCCGTGGCAGGCGTTGACGCCGAGGAATTCGGTGAGGATTTCGTCAAAGTGCAGGCCGAGCCGCTCGAGCCGCCTCCGCAGGATGTGGTCGGCTCGCTTCGCCTTCTCGTAGGCGTCGGGCCAGCTATAGACGAGCGTGCCCACGGCCTTGTATCCGGCGAAGTAGCTGATCGAGACTTTGTAGAATTCCGTCGGGGGCGCGCCTCGGACCCCCCACACGCGCACGCGATCGGGTCCGATGTCCTCCAGATGGATCGTCGTGAAATCGGCGATGCATTCGGGAGTGATATATCGGCGGGGGTCGCCGATCTCGTACACGAGCTGCTCGGCGACGATGGCCGAAGTGATGCGTCCGCCCGTCCCCTCATGCTTGGTGATGACGAACGTTCCGTCTTCGGAAGCCTCGGCAATAGGGTATCCGATGCGATCGAGGTCGGGAATCGTCTTCCACGCGATTTGCGAGTTCCCCCCCGTGCATTGTGCCCCGCATTCGATAATGTGACCGGCGACGATGCCGGCGGCCAGTTTGTCGTACTCATCCTCGCGCCAGCCGAATTCGTAGATCATGGGGGCGAGGGTGAGGCTCGCATCCGTTGTGCGCCCGGTGATGACGACGCGCGCGCCCTGTCGAAGAGCTTCGACGATGGGGAAGGCGCCGAGGTACACGTTCGCGCTTTGAACCTGCGGGAGGATATCGCTCAAGGGACGGCCGGTGTCGAGATTGCGCAGCTCGTGGCCGCGCGCGATCAGCTCGTCGAGCCGGTCGAGGATATCGTCGCCGGCGACGATCCCCAGGCGCAGACCTGAGAGACCGAGACGGCGCGCGACCTCGCGCACGGCGTCGGCGCAGGCGCGCGGATTTATCCCCCCGGCGTTGGTGATCACTCGGATATTCCGCTCTACGCAGATCGGCAGAATGCGCTCCATGAGGGGGACGAAGTCGCGCGCATATCCGAGGCGCGGATCGCGCGCCCTCTGCTTTTGGAGAATGGACATCGTCACTTCGGCGAGATAGTCGAGCGAGAGGTAATCTATGGGGCCGAGCGTGACCTGTTCGACGGGCGCGTCCAGGCTGTCTCCCCAGAATCCCTGACCGTTCGCGATGCGAATGGTTTTCATCGTCGGTGCTCCGCCGGCCTTCTGCGTCCGGGAATCCCACAGCGCGAGAATGTGATGGTACACGGCGGGCGTGTGCGGCGTCAATGCGGACGCGGCTCTTTCTCTCGCGCCAGTCGGCGCGTTATGCTCTTGCATATTCCGCGAGAGGAGGATGGCGATGACGCTACAAGAGTGGCAGGACTATCGTCGGCGGATGAACGAGAAGATTCTGGAGAGCGGCCATCTGGGGATCAAGCGCTTTTTTGCGCTCGATCACCAGGCGTACACGGCCGGAGCGCTCTCGCCCAAGGTGAAAGAGCTGCTGGGATTGGTGGCGTCGCTCGTCCTGCGCTGCGACGATTGCGTCACCTATCATATCGTTCGCTGCCATGAGGAGGGGGTCACGCGGGAGGAGTTTTTGGAAGCGTTCAACGTGGCCCTGGTCGTCGGCGGCTCGATCACGATCCCGCACCTGCGGCGCGCGTTCGAGCGTCTGGAGGAGGTGGAGGCGGCCGGGCGCTCGGAGTCGATGTCCTGAGGTCGAGAGGGTTCGGTTTGCCGGAGAGGCCCGCGTGTGTTAATGTTTCTCGTGTATGCGCGCGCCGAGGTCCGTGCTCATTCTCGGGGGAGCGGGACTCATCGGATTTGAGATCGCTCGGGCGGTCGCGCGCGAGATCGAGCCGCATCTTCTGGTCATTGGAGGGCTCTTCGAGCGCGAGGTCGAGGAGGCGGTGGCGGCCCTGCGGGCGGAATTTCCCGCTCTCAGGATGGAAGGCGTGTGGGGAGACATCTTCCTCCGCAAGGAGGATCGCCATCGGACGCGGCAGCACCTCCTGGACGATCCCGTTCGGCGGAACGCCTTGTTTGAGGATCTCTTCGGCGATCTCGAGCGTGCGTATGAGCGGTCGTGGTTGGTGAGCATCATTCGCCGCTTCAAGCCCGAGATCATTGTGGATTCGATCAACACGGCCACGGCCATCGGCTATCAGGATGTCTATACGAACGCGATCGAGGCGCGCGACGCTTTGGCGCAGCTCTCGCGCGCCATCGAGCGCGGGGACAGCGCGACGCTGGCGGCGGTGAAGGATGAGGCGGTGCGGAAGATCGAGGCGGTGATCGTCTCGCAGGGGATTCCGGAGTTGGTGCGGCACACGCTTCTGCTCTATCGCGCCATGGTGGAAGCGGGAACGCGGCTCTATGTGAAGATCGGGACGACGGGAACCGGAGGGATGGGTCTCAATATTCCCTACACGCACAGCGAGGATCGTCCGAGTGCGCTTCTCATCTCGAAGTCGGCGATTGCGTTCGCGCACACGGGTCTGCTCTTTCTGATGGCGCGCACAGCCGGTGGGCCGATCGTCAAAGAGATCAAGCCGGCGGCGCTGGTCAGCTATCGGCGCATCGCCTTTCAAACGGTGCGGCGTGGGGGCGAGCCCGTGTATGTCTACGCGAGCAAGATGGAGCCGCTCGGCGACGTCTTGGACCTCGCCCTCCCGCCGGAGGAGTTCGAGCGTCGTGGTGAGCTGAAGGTCGTGGGCGTGGACACGGGCGAGAACGGATTCTTCGCGCGGGGGGAGTTCGAGACGATCACCAGCTTGCATCAGATGGAGGCCGTGACGCCGGAGGAGATCGCCCAAGCGGCCGTGCTCGAGATCAAAGGAAGCAATACGGGCGTGGATGTGATCGCGGCGATTGATGGAGCCGTCATGCCGCCCAGTTACCGCGCCGGATACTTGCGCGGCGTGGTGATCGAGCGCCTGAAGCAGTTGGAGCGGGAGACGGGAGTCCCGAGCATTGCCATCGGGCAGTTGGGGCCGCCGGAGCTGACGAAGCTCTTATACGAGGCGCATCTTCTGAAGATGCGCTACAAGACGCTCATGGCGGTGATCGAAGCCGATCCCGAGGAGATGGCCGAGAGCGTGTATCGGCTCGTCTGCCACAACAAGATTCGCGACATGATCACCTCGATCGGGGTGCCGATTCTGTCTCCGGATGGGAGGAAGCTCTTTCGCGGTCCGTTTCTGCGCATTCCGGAGATCAAAGGGGAGCGGCGTGTGCGCGTCACGCGGGCGGACGTGGATCGGTGGGCGCGAAAAGGCTGGGTAGACCTGCGGCCGGAAAACATGCGGGTGTGGCAGCAGCGATTCCGCATCATGGCGCAGAACATTGGCGCGATGGTGGACCAGGGGTCGGCGGCGATCACGCGCGCATCCTACACGTCGGAAAAGATCAACATCGGCGAGGTCGTCGGTTGGATCTTCAACAATGAAGAGCGCGCCTATCGCCTCAAGTCGTGATGGTGAGAGTCGCCCTCACAGGCAGCATCGCGGTTGGGAAGAGCTCCGTCTTACAGATGTTCCGCGAGCTGGGGTGTTACACTCTGGAGGCGGACGAGATCGCTCACGAGCTGATGCGTCCCTGTCGACCTGCTTATCACGATGTCGTGCGAGCGTTCGGACCGGAGATCCTCGCCGAGGATGGGACGATCCATCGAGGCCGATTGGGAGCCCTCGTCTTTCACGACCCGGCTCGACGGGAGGAGCTGAATCGCCTCGTGCATCCGCGCGTGTTGGAGGAGATCGAGCGGCGGAGCGTGGCGCTGGAGCGTCAGGATCCGAACGGGATTCTCGTGGTGGCGGCTGCGCTCGTCATCGAGGCGGGAGCACATCGGCGATTCGATCGGGTGATTGTCGTCTACTGCGAGGAGGAGGAGCAGATCGCGCGTCTGATGCGACGCGAGGGCATCACGCGTCAGGAGGCGCTCGCGCGCATCCGCGCCCAGCTCCCCTCGAGCGAGAAGCGGCGCTATGCCGACTTCGAGGTGGACACATCGGGGTCGCCCGAGCAGACGCGCGCGCAAGTAGAGGCCATCTATCGGCACCTGCGTGCGAATGCGGTGAAGTCCTCCTGACAGGAGCCCCCCGCGGGATGCCTGGAGAAAGGAAGAATCATGAGTCCTCGGAGCCGGATGCGGATCGGCATTGATGCGCACGCCATTGGAAGCCAGACGGCGGGGAACGAGACGTACATCAAGAACCTCATCGAGGCGCTCGCCGAGCTGGATGCGGAGAACGAATACGTGCTCTTCTTCACTCGTCCGGAGGTAGCGGAGTCCTGGCGCGGGCGATTTCGGAATTTTCGCGTCTGTTTGGTGCGTCCGCACATGCGATACCTGCGCATTCCCATCAGCTTGCCGGTGGCCGTATGGCGGACGGACGTGGACCTGTTGCACGTTCAATACGCCGCGCCTCCTCTTTGTCCGGTGCCCATCGTCACGACCATTCACGACCTCTCGTTCGAGCATCTGCCGCAGGTGTACACGCCGCGCGAGCGATGGCTCTTCAAACTCGCCATCGGGTATACGGCCCGTCGGGCCGCTCGCATCCTGACGGTCTCGGAATATTCGGCGCGCGATATCCTGGCGACGTATCGCGTTCCGCCTGAGCGCGTCGTGGTGACGCCCGAGGGCGTGAGCGCGCTCTTTGCCCCGGTTCGGGATCCCGAGCGGCTTCAGGCCGTCCGTGAGCGCTACGGCATCGCGCGCGCATACATCTTGAGCGTCGGCAGTCTCCAGCCTCGAAAGAACCTCGTTCGGTTGATTCGCGCCTACGTCAATCTGCGTCGCCGGGACGAGGACTTCGACCATCAGCTCGTCCTCGTCGGGAAGAAGGGGTGGCTGTATCAGGACATCTTTCGTGCGGCGCAGCAGTCGCCCTTCGGGGCCGACATCATCTTCACCGGGTACGTTCCCGAGGAGGACCTGCCGGCGCTCTATAGCGGCGCGACCGTCTTCGTCTACCCCTCGATCTTCGAGGGGTTCGGGCTTCCGGTCTTGGAAGCGATGGCGTGTGGGACTCCGGTCATCACGAGCCACAGCTCTTCGCTGCCCGAGGTCGTGGGCGAAGCGGCTCTTCTCGTCGACCCGTATGATGAGCGCGCGATTGAAGAATCGCTCCGGAGAGTCATCTGGAATGCCGAGTTGCAGCGCGAATTGTCCGAGCGCGGCCGGCGACGCGCGCAGCAGTTCTCATGGAAGCGCACCGCCGAGCTCACCCTGCGCGCATACGAGGACGTCGTGCGTTTGCGGGTGAGAGAGGGGCGGGTGGCGTCGGCTCGGGTTGCCGATCCTTCGCAGAATCCCCGAGCGATGTGACGAGAGCGAGGGGAGAGCGTGCGCGGAAAGGGGCGAGGCATGCGAATCGCCATCATGGGGATTCGCGGAATCCCGGCGAATTACGGCGGATTCGAGACATTCGCCGAGCAGTTGGCGACGCGGCTTGTGGCGCGCGGACATGAGGTCACCGTCTATGGACGTCGCCATTACGTCACGCTCCCTGAGCGGGTGTATCGAGGCGTCCGCCTCGTCGTCCTCCCGACGATTCGGCACAAGTATTTCGACACGGTCGTGCACACCTTCCTCTGCGTGTTCCATGCGTGGCGGCGTCCGTACGATGTGGTCCTCGTCTGCAATGCGGCCAATGCGTTGGCGGCCGGACTGCTGCGCCTCTCGGGCAAGCGGGTGGCGATCAATGTGGATGGGATCGAATGGCGGCGGAAGAAGTGGAATTGGCTCGGTCGAACGTATTACCGCGTCTCGGAATGGCTCGCGACGTGGATGCCGCACGCGGTCGTCACCGATGCCGAGGTGATTCGCGCGTATTACCGGGAGCGCTATGGCCTGGAGACGCGAATGATCGCTTATGGTGCGGAGGTGGAGCGGCGTCCGGATCCCGAAGGCGTTCGTGCGTTCGGCGTCGAGCCCGAGCGGTACATTCTCTATGTGAGTCGGTTGGAGCCGGAGAACAATGCTCACCTGGTGATCGAAGCCTTCGAAAAGGTGGAGACGGAGATGAAGCTGCTCATCGTGGGCGATGCTCCTTATGCGCGCGCCTATGTGCAGCGCCTCAAGCGCACGCGCGATCCGCGCATCATCTTCGCGGGCTTCGTCTACGGGGAGAATTATCGCCGTCTCCAGCAGAACGCGTATTGCTATGTGCATGCGACAGAGGTGGGCGGGACGCATCCGGCGCTCGTCGAAGCGATGGGATTCGGCAACTGCGTTCTCGTCTTGGATACGCCGGAGAATCGTGAGGTCGCCGGCGATGTCGGCCTCTATTATCGCACGGCCGAGGAGCTGCGGGACCGACTTCAAGAGGTCCTCGCGCATCCGGAGCGCGTCGCCTTTTTGCGCGAGCGGGCTATGGCGCGCGTGCGCGCTCGGTACGACTGGGAGCGGATCGTGGATCAGTATGAAGCGCTCTTCTTCGAGGTGCTCGGTCGGACGTGGCCGGATCGAGGGCTCGCGGAAGAGGCGAACGAGGCACAGTCGTAAGCAGAACGGAGCCTCAGCTCAAGACGCGGGCAGAGTGTAGCACTCCTTCTGCGATCTTCGGGATCGCGCGGAGACCGTGTCAGGACGTTGTCTCCGGCACGCGCTCCAACGCGGCGGGATCGAGGTCAGCCAGACGCTCGCGAGCCGTGCGACCGGCATCGTGCGTGCGATATTCGGTCGCGATCTTCACGTAGAGTTCAATGGCATCGGCTTTCTTCCCCTGAACCTCCAGGGCGCGGGCCAGCCCGAGCTTCAAGGGAGCTTCGGGAAGCTCGCCGGGATCCTCCAGGAGCCGGCGATAGTGCTTCTCGGCGCTCGCGGCCTTGCCCGTCGCCAGAAGGTGTTCAGCCACGGCCAGTCGTGCCAGTCGCGCCGTGTGTCCTTTTCCTTCAGCGAGGCGCTCAAGATCGGCTTGGCCTTCCGACGGATTGAGGCGTAGCTGACACAAGGCGGCGTAATACTCGGCCAGCTCGCGATAGCTCGGATACGTTCGGGCGAGCCGGGAGAAAGCGTCTCGAGCGTCCCGGTATTTCTGCTCTTCGCTTGTGTACGTTCGGCGGCTGGGATCGGCAGGCGAGGAGGTCACCTCAGCGGTGAAGATCTCATAGGCTTCGGCCAGCGCTTTCTCCGCGCGCTCTTGGCGATAGGCCGTGACGGCTACAGTGCCGATGACCAGCGCAAGCAGGGCGAAGACTCCAAGGGCCGTCCGGATGATCTGGCGCCGGTGGCGTGTGACCCAAGCGGCGAAGTGTTCGTAGCGGTCGCGAAAAGCGTCGTGTTTGAGTTCCCGGGTGGTAATCCTGACCTTCTTCTTTCTGACCTTGATCGCCGCCTTTGCCAAGCTCCGACCCCTCTGAGTCCATCCTGTCCGAATTGTACTTGTCCCCTGTGCCCAGGGTGATATAATGTAGTAGCAGCGTGGGTCGGACTCTGTCAAGGAGAGGGGCCGATCGAGGGCGCGATGTTTGAAAGAAGGAACGCCCCTGTGGGGAGGGAGCGATGTCACAGGGATCGAATTCGGGCACGACGGCGGGACCGGTCGCCACCAGATTGGATCACCTCATTGTCGCGGATGTGCGCGAACGGCGTCGGCTGTTATGGGCGACGGGCGTGGCGATTCTCTTTCATCTGGTTCTGTTCATCCTCCACTTGGAGAATCTCTTCCCGAGTCGTCCGCTTCCGGAGCCGGAGCCACCGGAGCAATTGGTCGCCATTCAATTTGAGTTCCCGGAGGCGGAAGTGGCCGGAGGAGGAGGCAATCGTGAGTATTCTCGACCTCCGGAGCCCGTGCCGCAAAAGCTGCCGGTGAAATCGGAAGCGGTACCGGTGCCGGTACCCGTTCCCTTCAAAGCCCCGCCGCCTCCGGAGCAGACGCAGTTACCGTCGCTGGATACGCGTCTTCAGATTACTTCTCCCTTCAGCTTCGGCCCTGTGGAGGCGCCTCCGGGGACTGGAGGGACAGGTGGGGGGAATGGGGCCGGAGAAGGGCGAGGTGTTGGAGATTCTTCGGGAGAGGGCGCGGGTGAGGGAATTGCCGGGCGCGGCGGATATGGCCGGCCGATCATCACCTACAAGCCGCGTCCCGAATGGACAGAGGAAGCACGCCGCAATCGCATCCAAGGTGTCGTCGTCCTCAGCGCGACCTTCGGTGCCGATGGGGTGGTCCGCAATATTCGTGTCATTCGGGGACTCGGCTATGGGTTGGATGAGAAGGCGATCGAGGCGGCCAAACAGATCAAATTCATCCCGGCACGGGGACCTGATGGACGTCCGGCCAGCGTGCGCGCGACGATCAACGTGGAGTTCAATCTCCTGTGAGAACGCGGATTTTCGGTCTTGAGCTCTCCGTGAAGCGCTGACGCGAAAGACGTCCGCGCGTCCGGTGAGCGGATCGTTTTCTCCCGTGGTGCCGTGCGGAGTTGCCGTCCGGGACGCTTGATTTCCCTGGGAACCTACGCCACATTTTGGGGTCTATGGAGAAGGGAGCTGATATGGTGCGTGCGGAGGCCATGGTGGAGGACTGCACGCTGGCGCTCGGCGGCACTGATCGGGATCGGCTCGATGAGGCCGAGAGGCAATTCCTCGACCGGTTGCGCGCCGGCGAGCGGGAGGCCTTCGAACAGCTCGTTGCGCGATTTCACGCGGACGTCTATGGATTGCTCTATCGGCTCCTCGGAGATCGGGAAGAAGCCCGCGATGCCACGCAGGAGACGTTTTTGAGGGTCTATCGCACAATCGGACGGTTCCGTGGAGAGTGCGGGTTGAGGACGTGGCTCTATCGTATCGCGCTCAATCAAGCAGCCAATCGCCATCGGTGGTGGCGGCGGAATGGAGATCGCTTGGTTTCGATGGAGGCCTTGAGAGAGGAGACGGAGCCGTCGTTCGGGGAGACCCTGATAGACCCTCGGGCGGATCCGGAACAGCAGACGATCGCGCGGGAGGAAGAGCGATTGCTCACGGAGGCACTGGAGCGCATCAGACCGGTTTTTCGAGTGGCGCTCTTGCTCCGCGATGTCGAGGGACTGAGCTATGAGGAGATCGCGGCCACGCTTCACATCTCCCTCGGCACGGTGAAATCGCGGATTGCGCGGGGGCGCGAGCTGTTACGCCAAGAGGTGCAGCGCCTTCGTCAGCGGAACGGACGAGGGCTCACCCCGACGGGCCATGAGCGAGCGGATTGACCAGCTCCGGTTCGAATCGAGTTCGCCGATGGGTCGAGGCGAGCTGTTTGACAATCAGGCCAGCACCGACAGATCGAACCGGAGCTGGTGAGTCGCGTTCGGATCGGAAGCCGCACATCCGCAACGCGGTCTCCGGAGATGAGGCGTATGAGGAGCTGTGCACTCATCCGGCAGGATCTCTCCGCATATCTGGATGGCGAGCTTTCGCCGGAGCGGGAGCGATGGGTGGAGGGACATCTGATCGTCTGCTCGGCGTGCGCGCGCCATTTAGGGGAGTTGCAGGAGCTGGCGCGCGGGTTGCGGCAGTTGCCGCGTCCGAGTGTTCCTGCTCATCTTGTGGGCCAGATTCTTGAGGTCTTCGAGGGAGAGCGTCAGAAGGCGTCGTCCATGCTCGGCTTCCTCCGATCGGTGGGCTCCTTAGCGTTCACCTATCCCAAAGCGGCATCCGCCGTGATCAGCCTCCTGGTCACGGCGTCGCTTGTGGGCGCCCTGTTCTCGGTTTTGCATCCCATCCCCGAAGTTCCCTTGGCGTATTATCAAGCACCTATTGCCCTGGATGCTCAACAGTACGGCTTGCTCAATGGGGAAGCGAACCCTCCGCAGGGGAGGTATACCTTTCCCCGTCTTCGCTCCTTGGGACGCCTGGAGGAACTCCTTCGGGCCGCAGCGAGCGACCATCTTGTCGTGGTGACATGTGTCTATCCGGATGGGCGCGCATCGCTTGTGGACATTGTGGCGCCCTCGCCGAGGATGACCCCTATGGACGTGCGGACCTCATTCTCGGAGGTTCGCTTTGAACCTGCGAAGCGAGCGGGGCAGCATCCTGTGAGCACACAATTGGTGATGCTCGTGCATCGGCTCGATGTGACCTATTGATCTGCTTCGGAAGTTCCTCTTGGCCGTTCGCTCTCGGCTGTTCCCCGGAATTTGACCGGTCTCGATCCGCTCGATAGAGTTAGAACGCGTTCGGCATCAGACGGTGCGCACAAGACGAATACGTGGAGGGATCGAGCTCATGAGGCGGAGACAGCGGCGAGCGGATCGAAGGTGGGAGGTCGGGCTTGTCCTCGTGCTCCTCGGGTGGGGAGTAATGGTTCCGGGCCGAACCGGTCTGGCGCGCGTTCCTGAAGAGGTGGAGAGCGGGGAGGTCGTGTTGCGGGTCGTCGGGCCCCGCATCCACTCGATTCAGGATGGCAGTCGGCTTTTCGTTGGCGGAGGAGAGGAGGATCCCAATGGCTACGGGCGGCCTGGAGCCCGTGGGTTCATCCTCATTTCGGGCGTTGGCCTCTCTGGCGCAACGGGGATTGAGTTTGAGGGGCGCGGAGTTCGCGGAGAGGTTGTGAGCGCGGGACGGGCCGGAGAATTGAACCCTGCAGTCCTCGTGCGCGTCACCATTGAGCCAACGGCTGAGTTGGGGCCACGCGCCTTCACGCTGTTGACTCCCCGCGGTCCTGTGCGCAGCGAAGGCGTGGCGTTCATCGTCACTGAGCCGAAGATCCTCGCCTTGGGAGATGAGGAAGGGTCGCCGGGATCGAGCGGGCGCGTGGAGGTCTTCGGCATCGGACTCGATGGCGCGCAAGCGATCGAGTTCGAGGGGACGGGAATCAGCGGAACGATCGTTCCGTCGGAAGGAGGATTTGAATTCCTGAACCCCGTCGTGGAGGTGGACCTCCGTATTGCTGAAGAAGCTGCGTTCGGTGAACGTGGGTTCATTGTGGAGACACCGCACGCGCGCCTGGGGAGTGGAGCGGTTCGGTTTCGCGTTGTCGCGCCGCGCATTGACGGGGTGTGGGAGGGGCATAATTTCCGCCCCGATCAGGGGTTCCGCATGAGCGGCGAAGGCGCTCGAGATTCTTTCGGCGATGTCCTCATCGTGGGCATCGGGCTCGGCGGTGCCCTCGATGTGGCGTTCTCCGGTTCGGGGATCGAGGCTCGACTGATGCCGGGATTTCCCGAGCAGATGCAGGAATTGAATCCGGTGCTCACGGTCCATGTGACGATCGCTGCGGATGCCCCTTTGGGGGAGCGCGGGATTTTGGTGACGATTCCACGCGTTCCGGGCCGCGTGGACAGTCGTGATACCGGGATCACTTTTACGGTCATCGAGCCGCGCATTGATGGTATTGCTGATCGGCGGGGATTCAATGAGGCTGTCGCAGGCGCTTGTGGTGAAGTCGAAGTTCGTGGCGTTGGGCTTCGGGAAGCAACGGCGATCACCTTCGCCGAGCCCGGAGGGGTTCGCGGGATCATCCGGCCGGAGGCATCCAGCACGCCGCTTCTGAATAGTCCGGCGCGGGTTTGGCTCACTGTGGACCCGCACGCGCCGATCGGTCCTCGTACCTTCTCCATGAGGACTCGGCGTGGAGAGATCCCTAGCGGCGCTGCCGTCTTCGTCGTTTCTGTCCCGCGGATCGTGGGCATCAGTGTGGAGGAGCGGGTTCCTTTGGCTTCCGCGCTCTCGGCGCGTGTGCTCCGCGCGGAGTCCCCACGCGATCTTCAGAGTGCACGGGGTGCTCATACGACGGTCGCGTCCTTTCTGCGCCTTATGAGGGAAGGGCAGAGACGTGCTCTCGGCGGACTTCGCGAGTTCACGGTCCAGACACGCCGTACGATCTCCGGCTTTTCCCTCGGCGATCTTGTAGCTCCCGCCTCGTCCGGTGAAGCGATCGTCTTCGGTGTCGGGCTTGTGGGTGCTCAGGCGATTCGCTTCTCGGGGACAGGCGTGACGGCCGCGCTCCGCGAGCCTGTTGGCGGGGATCTCAACCCCGTCGTCCCTCTTCAGCTTGAGATCGGGAAAGACGCCTCATGGGGTGAGTATCCGTTCACGCTCACTCTCGCCCGGTCTGGAACGTGCCCATGAGCGGTCCGGTGTCACCAATACATCGTTGCGCCACGTTGCCGGGTTCGCTTTCACGGAGGACTGTGCCGGGCAGGAGGCTATCGCTACACCTCCCATCCTCCCACGCGATCCTTAAGACCGCGTGGGATCCTCAAGCAGTGTAGGTTCTAGGCCTATCGGCGCTTTCCTGCCACCGGTACCACAGGGTGTCGCCGGGCCGGAGACTCGAGATCTTTGCCGTCAGACGTCTCTCGGAGGACGATCCGGGCGGGGACAAGACACGGTCGCTCTCCTCACACCCGACGTCCTGCATCTCCCGTTTGTCCGGCGGAGAGTCTCCCGCTAGCGAAGTCATGAGACCCGGTCACCGTCAGACCGTGCACAACAAATCGCGCGCACGCTCGACGTCTTCGGTCATCTCGTCCGTGTCGAGGAGGATGAGGAGGAGGGCGATTCTGGTTCGCCTGGGATGGTGGCGATTCGATGTGAAATAGCCGTAAAAGTTACCCCGGCGATCCACGATCACAGGGGGATTGGAGGCGAACCTATTCCAGGGACTGTAAGGGCTGAAGCGAGAGCCGTACTCTCCAAAGCGGTTCCAGATGCTCTGGGAACTGAACGGGGAGCCATACTCCCCAAACCTGTTGCAGACTGAGCGAGGATCAAAGCGACCGCAGTTCAGGCATCCTAGAAACGTCTTGTGATCGTCCCCACCAAGCAGAAGCAACTCCGGCGTCTGCGCCGGGACAGCCGTCGCCGCCACCACGAGCGCTATGAGGGAGGCCACTATGACGATGCGATACGAGCTCATAATGGCGTTCCACGATGGCGTCCCTCCTTTCATCAGGGTGTCGTCCAACGGGACTCGCAGTGTGCGCCGAGTTTTCGCCCCGATCCATCTCCACCCCGCAAGCCGCACGCCGAAAGACTCGCTCAGAAACCGAATCCAGCAGAGAACCGTTGTCTCATTTTTCGCCTTCGGATCCCGAGGGCGGATTCTCGTGCGGATCGCTCTTCGATCGGCCGGATCTTGGTAGTGTAAATATCATCCAGCCTTCTTGGAAGATCGGATGGTCTGGCGGAGGTATCTGCCACAACGGGGAATTCAGGGCCTCCTCCCTCAAGACCCTCAGCAGCTCTTCGCGATCCAACTTCAGTAACTCCTCCAATTCTCTTGATGTATTCTTCTCCACGTCTGTATACCTCCCAGTTATTTCCTACGAGATCACCTTCAATGAGCCTGAGGGGGAATATCGGCTTCCCCCCCAAAGTCCCCTCATTTGCCTTGTCTATTACACCCACAAATGCCCGCCCGTCAAGCCCGGTAAAGTTAAGAACACGGATACCCGTGCGCGAAGGATCACCTTATCGCCTTCGAGGATTCTGCTTCTCGCCAAGATCGTCATTCACCAATCTCATCATGTAGATGAGCGTCCGGAATTCCCCGGCCCGATCCCCCTTCGGCGCGAGAGAGGGCCAGCGCCTGCGTGTAGTACTCCAACGCCTTCTGCTTCTCGCCAAGACCGGAGTACATCAGGCCGATGCCAGTGAGCGTCGTGGCTTCCCAGGCCCGATCCCCCACGGCACGGAAGATGGCCAGCGCCTGACTGAAGTACTCCAGCGCCTTCCGAAGGTCACCGAGTTGATGGGAAAAAGCACCCGCTCCAAGAAGACACTCAGCCTCTTTCGCGCGCTCGCCCAGCGTGTGGTAGAGGCGGGCCGCTTCCTCGTACTTCACCACTGCTTGGCGCAGTGAGTCAGCCCTTTGCTGATCCGCAAGGCGCTCCGCCTCGGCAAACGCGCGCTCGGCCGCGAGGCGCGTTTGATCTCTCTCGGCGATAAACGAGACCGTTACCGCTTTCAGCGTTCCCGCGGGTGATCCAAGGAACATCACCACGACCGCCAGGATCACCCACCACTGGGAAACGCGCCCTTTTCCAACTCCCTTCCGCGAACGCATGGCTCGCCCTCCTGCGAAAGGCGTCCACAGGTCACGCACCGGTTCGGCGATATGGTGACGATTCCCGCCGTGCCCGTCAAGCTCACGCGAACATCACGGAGGATCGCACTCGCCCTCCCGATTCACCATGAGGAATCACCACGGCCACTTCGGCGAGTCTGTCCGAGCCGACCGCCACAGCGTGGACAAAGGCGACTCCTTCACGGAGATATTGTGGAGCTCCAGCGTCCCCAACCGATATGACGATCCGGAGATCGTGGTTCCGTCACTCGCGCGGAAGTCATAGTAGATCGTATCTCCCAACCGCCATATTTGCCCGGAGAGGGAGCTTCCACGGTTGCTATAAAGATCGATGTACGTGATGGAGCCGAGCCGGTAGGAGAAGCCCCAGAGGGAGCTTCCATCGCTGCCTGAGAGGCTGCTGTAGGTAGTGGAGCCGATCTGCTGAGAATAGCCCCAGTAGCGGCGGCTGTTCTGGGCGCGGGCCCCGCTCGCCAGAACTACCGCCCCCAGCACTGCTGCCGTCACGGCCTTTCGCATCCTGATCATCGTCGGTCCTCCTTCAGAATGATTTTCCTACTGCTTCCGTCCGGGATAAGACAGAAGACGGCGGAAAAGGTTTAGTCGGCAGCGAAAATTTCGGGGGCGATTCCGACACCCGGAAGACTAAAAGCGCTCCCTCGGGCGGATCAAACGCACCTCCGAGGACGAGACGTCCCTCCCGATGCCACTGCTCCACCCACGCCCGATGCGCAGCCCGAAACGGCACACGGCGCTCGAGAAAACCCTCCCCCGTCTCCTCCAGGACCGTACATCACGACTTCCCCACCAGCACGAACGCCGCCCAATAGTAGGGATGCGCATACTGATCCAGCATCTCCAACCGCGCCTGCCGCAACGCCTCCGCCTTCTTCATCCCCGCCCGCAGATGCCGATAGAACCGCACCATCAGCTCCGCCGTCGCCGGGTCCATCACCTTCCACAGACTCACCACCACCGCCTCCGCCCCCGCATAGAGAAAGGCCCGCGTGAGCCCCACTATCCCTTCGCCTCGCACCTCCTTGCCCAACCCCGTCTCGCACGCCGACAACACCGCCACCTCGGCATTCAACCGCAGATTGAACACCTCGTAGACCTGTAACAATCCGTCTTCGGCGCTCTCCTCTCTCTGGCCGGCTCTTTCCGGCTCGGCCCGCGCGGTCTCGCCCGCCCTTGTCGCCAGTGCCGATGGCGCCCCCAGCGTCAGAACAATCCCCGAATACTCCGGCTTGTTCTCATTGAGCACCCCATGCGCGGCAAAGTGCACATAGCGCGCCCGCTCGGCCTCCCCGCTTTTGACCCTCTCTTCGCGCGCCTCTTGACCCACACGCAGAACCACGTCCGCCGCCGGATAGAGCCGCGCAATCTGCTGCACCTCCCTCCGACTGTGCGGCAACCGGGGCAGCTTCGCCAGCTCCCCAAAGGCACTGCGCCACGCCTCCCTCACCGCGCCCTCCATATCCCCGTAGACCGGATCGGCATACGCCACCAGCGTCTTCTCCCACTCCCGTCGCTCCGCCTCCGGCCGCCCCAGCCCCACCCACACACTCGCCGACGGCACATACCGCACGGCATACTTCCGCACCAGATACGGCAACCGACGCGGATCTCCCCCCATCCCCTCAGCCGAGGTCAGCAACAGCTCGAAGGGCAGGTAGTACAGTATCCCATCCGGCACGATGATCAGCTCTCGCTTCCCCTCGATCCACGCCTCCACCGGCTGCACGAGCTCCTGATAGAGCCACCGCGCATGAAGCACGTAATTGGAGAACGCCCCACGCCGCGGTCCCGCCGCCACCGCCTCTCGCAGCTTCTCCACATACTCCCGAATCGTCTTGGCCGACCCCAGCCGCACCGCGCGAAACTCTTCCCGCGTCACCACAAAAACGACCCCGCTCTCCCGCAGGAGCACGTATTCCAAAAGAGCCGTCCCTTCCTCCAACATCCCTTGAACCGCCGACACGCCCACCGGCGTCGGATACTGCAGCTCGGCATAGCGCGGATGCCGGCGCCGAATCTCCCACTCCACCTCTTCCCGCTCGGCATCCGCCCGCTTGAACTCCGCTTCGAGCGCCGCAATCTGAGCCGCATCCGGACGGGGCTGCTGGTAGGCCTGCAGCAACCGACTCTGAATCGCCGCCAGGCGCGCGTGCACGGCCCGCTCCCGCTCCTTCAATTCGGGAGCAATGCCCTGCCGCACATCCACGCGGGCTTCAGCCAAGAGCTCGAGCAAGCTGCGCGCCCGCGCCCGCTCGCTCGCCTGAAACGCCACGCGATCATGCCCTGTGTCCGGCTCCCGCTCGTGCTGCCGAAGAAGCAGGTCAATGTAGAGCTCGTAGTAATCCCGATACGAAGCCAGGAACGTGGCCCGCAGTTCCGGTCCCGGAGCCTGTGCGCGCACGGCCTCAATCAGGTCAAGCGCCGCTTCTATCCGCGTCCGCGCTTCCCCAAGATTCCCTCGATCCCGCTCGATCGCGGCGATGTTGCCAAGCGTCCTCGCTTCTCCCTCTCGGAAGCCCACCGCTCGAAAAATATCCAGCGCCTGGGTGTAGTACTCCAGCGCCTTCTGCTTCTCGCCGAGATCGGAGTACACCTTGCCGATATTGTTGAGCGTCGCGGCTTCCCCGGCCCGATCCCCCACGGCGCGACGAAGGGGCAGTGCCTGGGTGTGGTACTCCAACGCCTTCTGCTTCTCGCCGAGAGCGGAGTACACTGCGCCGATGTCGTTGAGCGTCGTGGCTTCCCCGGCCCGGTTCCCCACCGCACGATGGAGGGCCAGCGCCTGAGTGAAGTACTCCAGCGCCTTCTGCTTCTCGCCGAGACCGTAGTACACCTCGCCGATGTCGTTGAGCGTCGTGGCTTCCCCGGCCCGATCCCCCACGGCACGACGGAGGGCCAGTGCCTGGGTGTGGTACTCCAACGCCTTCTGCTTCTCGCCGAGAGCGGAGTACACCTGGCCGATGTTGTTGAGCAGGGTGGCTTCACTTGCCCGATCCCCCACGGCACGGAAGATGGCCAGTGCTTGAGTGAGGTACTCTAACGCCTTCTGCTTCTCGCCGAGAGCGGAGTACACCTCGCCGATGTTGCCTAGCGTCGTGGCTTCCCCGGCCCGATCCCCCACGGCACGACGGAGGGCCAGTGCCTGGGTGTAGTACTCCAACGCCTTCTGCTTCTCGCCGAGAGCGGAGTACACCTGGCCGATGTTGTTGAGCAGGGTGGCTTCACTTGCCCGATCCCCCACGGCACGGAAGATGGCCAGCGCCTGAGTGTAGTACTCCAGCGCCTTCTGCTTCTCGCCGAGAGCGGAGTACACCAGGCCGATGTTGTTGAGCGTCGTGGCTTCCCCGGCCCGATCTCCCGCGGCGCGATGGAGGGTCAGCGCCTGAGTGAAGTGCTCCAGCGCCTTCTGCTTCTCGCCGAGAGCGGAGTACACCTGGCCGATGTTGTTGAGCAGGGTGGCTTCACTTCCCCGATCTCCCACGGTACGGAAGATGGCCAGTGCTTGAGTGAGGTACTCTAACGCCTTCTGCCTCTCGCCGAGACCGTAGTACACCGCGCCGATGTTGCTGAGCGTCGTGGCTTCCCCTTCCCGATTCCCCACGGCGCGATGGAGGGCTAGGGCTTGGGTATAGTACTCCAACGCCTTCCGCTTCTCGCCGAGAGTGTTATACACCCCGCCGATGTTGTTGAGCGTCGTGGCTTCACTTGCACGGCTTCCCACCGCTCGGAATATGGCCAGTGCTTGGGCGAAATGCTCCAGCGCCTTCTGCTTCTCGCCAAGGGTGTTGTATATCCCGCCGATATTGGTGAGCGTCGCGGCTTCCCCTTCCCGATCCCCCACGGCGCGATGAAGGGGCAGCGCTTGAGTGAAGTACTCCAGCGCCTTCTGCTTCTCGCCGAGATCGAAGTACACCGTGCCGATATTGTTGAGCGTCGTGGCTTCTCCGGCCCGATCCCCCACGGCGCGATGGAGGGTCAAGGCCTGGGTGTAGTACTCCAGCGCCTTCTGCTTCTCTCCAAGATCGGAGTACACCTTGCCGATATTATTGAGCGTCGTGGCTTCCCCGGCCCGATCCCCCACGGCGCGAGCGAGGGCCAGCGATTGAGTGAAGTAATCCAACGCTTTCTGCTTCTCGCCGAGATCAGAGTACACTTGGCCCATATTGCTGAGAGTGACGGCTTCCCCGTCCCGATCCCCTACAGCGCGATAGAGGGCCAGCGCCTGGGTGTAGTACTCCAACGCTTTCTGCTTCTCGCCGAGATCGGAGTACACCAGGCCGATATTGTTGAGCGTCGTGGCTTCTCCGGCCCGATCCCCCACCGCACGATGGAGGGCCAGCGCCTGGGTGTGGTACTCCAATGCCTTCTGCTTCTCGCCAAGAGCGTCGTACACCACGCCGATGCTACCGAGCGTCTCACCCTCCCCTTTCTGATCCCCAATGGCTTGACGGAGGGTCAGCGCCTGAGTGAAGTACTCCAACGCCTTCGGCATCTCGCCGAGACCGAAGTACACCTTGCCGATATTGTTGAGCGTCGTGGCCTCCATGGCCCGATTCCCCACGGCGCGATGAAGGGTCAGGGCCTGGGTGTAGTACTCCAATGCCTTCTGCTTCTCGCCAAGAGCGTCCTGCACCCTGCCGATCAGGTTGAGTATCGTGGCCTCCATGGCCCGATTCCCAAGAGCTTGAAAGATGGGCAGCGCCTGACCGTAATACTCCAGCGCCTTCCGAAGATCGCCAAGGTGATGGGAAAAAGCACCCGCTCCAAGAAGACACACAGCCTCTTTCCCGCGCTCGCCCAGCGTGCGGTAGAGGCGGGCTGCCTCCTCGTACTTCGCTGCCGCTTGTCGGAATGAATCCTCCTTTTGCTGAGCCGCAAGGAGATTCGCTTCGGCAAACGCGCGCTCGGCCGCGAGGCGCATTCGATCCCTCTC
>Ga0209143_1000341_pt1 | contig 22928 bp, 28 predicted proteins | sample FaiFalFF_MnMetaG_3_FD_184739 | JGI IMG/M metagenome (GOLD analysis project Ga0209143, IMG submission 184739) | Freshwater microbial communities from Yellowstone National Park, Wyoming, USA - Fairy Falls B (FF_Mn_B) MetaG (SPAdes) (version 3) | ecosystem: Environmental > Aquatic > Freshwater >...
TTTCATGGTAGCTGTAGGAAGGTTTCCAGAGTTCTGAGCCTTGCTTTGGAGCCTATAAGCAAGTCCGCCGTCCACTACCTTGCCAAGAGGGTATCTGAGATCAGGGTTGCCAGGGAGCCTAGGTGTAGGAGGTGTATAGCTGTTGATGAGACCAAGCTACGTGTCAAGAAATCCTACGTATACATATGGTCTGCAGTAGATGTGGATTCCAAGGAATTATTGGCTCTGGAGGCGTCTTATGGTAGGAGCTGCCTAAACGCCCTAGCATTCCTGAAGCAAGCATTGAGGATGTGTACAAACAAGCCGTTGGTATTGGTTGATAAAGGCCCATGGTATAGGTGGGCATTTGAGAGGCTTGGCCTAGAGTATAGGCATGAGGAACAGGGTAGAGAGATTCTTCAGATACCTGAAGGAGAGAACTGTAGTATTCCACCATAAGATGAGCGCGAGAAACCACGTACAGGGAATCACGAACCTCAAGCTATTCCTAAACCTATTCACACTATACTATCAGGCCGCGAGGGGGAGGTGAGCAAAAATGCTTATTTGGACACTATCACTTCTCTTGAGCCTAGTTAGTCTAGGTTAGGGATGGCTCGGTTATTGGGGCCGTTACTCCTTATATGCGGGACCGGTGGAGGATTCCTATCCGAGCGGGTGATGTGGATGGAGTGGGATGGTGAAGAGGTTCAAGTTGGTTACGAGGTCATATGGGATAAAGACACAGAATGGGAGGTAGTAGGTGAAGAGATGTTTGCCGCGAGGGCTTCGGATCGAGCCCAAATATGGAGATAACATAGGAAGATACGTCGTCAGAGTTGGGTCTAAGACGCTTTACGAGCTCTTGAGAAAACCAGTTGAACTTGATAGACTGAAGAAATATATTGAGCACTGTGAGAGGTGCGTGGCGGCCTTCCTCAGGGGCTTCGCGGACTCGGAAGGAAGTGTTGACAAGAATGGAAACATAATTATCTACAACACCGAGTAAGACTACTCACATATGTTAAGGAGCTTCTTAGGAGACTCGGCATAGAGTCAACGGGGCCAATACTCAATGCCCAACGAGGAACAATATTCTATGGATCCTAGGACGGGGAAGAAATACGTAACCAACAAGGATTGTCATCGCCAACATATTCGAGCCAGCAGCAATATGAGCTTCTATAGATACATGGGCTTCACTATTAGGAGGAAGCAGATGAGGCTAGAAAGCTACGTCAAGAAAACCACTAGAAAACCTACCCCTCCCCCAACCATTTCCCCCACTCAACATACTCAAAATAATAACTAATATCGCCGGGGGAGGGATTCGAACCCTCGCGCCCCCTTTGGGGGCAGCGGCTATCCCATCCGGCCAGAGCATCAGCCAGACCTCGAGGCCGCCCCAATAGCCACTATGGGACCCCGGCCCAACGCGAGTAAAGGCCCACCTCCTCAAATATTATTTTCCCCAAAAGAGTGCCAATTACCGCCCAGGGGGCGGGACCGCTCTCCGGAGAAGTGGTGGGGACGAAAATATGCTCTCCCTATCAATGAAGGTAAAGAGACAATTCGATGATGCTAGAGAGCAACTGGCTGCGCTGGAGAAAATTATTCTGTGGCCTTCTGGCCCTTGAGTATCTCTTCTGGAGCGGCAGGACAAAATAAGGACCGAAGAGACCCATCCGCTGACCCTCATTTATTCCAAGCCACCGGATTAACCCGCCTCTTGGGGGCCGCAACCCCTTATAGGCGGGGCTGGTGGCCCGTCTGTGGGGGCTGTGGCTCCGGGCTGGAGGGCGTCCAAGCGGGGCTGGGGGTCTCCCTAGCCTCCCTCTGGCCCGGCGCGAGCCGGTGGAGGGCCTTTCCAAAACGGGTGAAAGCATGGGTAGAGAAGGAAGCGGGACCGCCTCGATCCCCGCTCCCGGGGACGGGGTGGGAGAGTCTGAGGGAGGGGCTGCTCCCGGCCCAAGACGAAGGGAGACGGCCTCTGGCCGGATATTGGGTTGCAGGGCCGCCAAGACGAGGGGAGGGGTGGAGATGACGGACATAGATCCGGAGATCGAGGGCTAGGAGGTGGGCTGATGGTGTATCCGGAGGTCGCCGAGCTGGCTATTGAGAGGGCTATGGCTTATCTGAGGACGAGGCTTAGCGGCGAGGAGCTAAGGAGGTATGAGGGCTACTACATGGTCTTCAGGGACTATGGGGCAGACGAGGTCATGCGACACTACAAGTCTTTCATAATCATGCAGAGATTCGTCGCCGAGGCGTGGCGGGAGCTATCCGAGAGGTTCCTAGAGGTCTTTAGGATACCCTGTGGATAGGGTTCTGAACATTACTCCGACCCCAGACGGAGTAGTGGTTGTGCAGAACGAGTGGGATGGCGGGCTGAGGACGTGGATGATACCCTCCGTCGCGACGCTTAGGTGGCTAATATACGAGGCCACGGCGGGAGAAACACCGCCGAGAATCTACCACCCACCACTCAACTCGATAGCCCTAGAGAGGGTGCAGGTGGAGAGTTTCAACATAGTTGCGAGGCCATACGAGATAAAGACACATAATAAGGGGGTGTAGTGAGTGGGTAGATACCTGCCGCGGGAGCTTCGGATCAAGCTGTACAATGATGTTGTTGCTCTTCGGAGAGGCGGGCTGACGTATAAAGGGATCATCGGGGAGGTCTGGCGAAGATACGGAGTCAGACTTTTCAAGTCTCATATAAGCTATTGGTTGCGTGGGATACATAACCCATACAACGGTAGGCGGCTACCCTCACTAGAGATACTGGAGCCTTCTGAGGATTTGGCGTATGTGATTAGTGTGCTCTGCGGCGATGGACATGCTAAGGCGAAAAAGGGCTACCACTATGTCATTTATCTTGAGGCCAAAGATAGGGAGTTCGTCGAAGAGCTCGCCATACGGGTAGGTAGGGTGCTGAATAGACCACCACCGAAAGTTAAGGTCAATTCGGATGGGCGCTACTACGTCGAAGTTAAGTCTAAGACGCTGTACGAGCTCTTAAAGAAACCAATTGATCTTGTAGGTTTGAGGAAATACATCGAACACTGCGAAAAATGCGTGGGGATGTTTCTGCGAGGCTTCTTCGACTCGGAAGGAAGCGTTTCAAAGAGCGGATACATAACTGCCACTAACACCAACCACGAGTTATTAACATACGTCCAGAGGCTACTTAAGAGGTTTGGTATAGAGTCAACGGGACCAGACCTTAAGAATCCAAAAGGATCAATTATGTATTGTCCGAGGACTGGGAAACCGTACAGGCGTAAAGAAGATAGCTACACAATATACATTCTAGCCGAGGGCAATGAAAGGTTTTACCGCTATGTCGGGTTCACGATCCAGAGGAAGCGGGTGAGACTGGAAAACTATCTGAGGCGAATGAGGATCCCCATACCACCCCCTTAAACCCCTTCCTTTTTGTGCACACTTATCTATTGGACACGTCTTTGGGCTCCGGTTTTTATGATATTTGTAATGAGTTTCATTTTTTAATTGATATTCATTATAAGAGTGTTCTTGAACGGCATACTATATGTCCTCACCACGGGCTGTAGGTGGATGGATATGCCTCTAGAGTATGGCTCGTATAAGACTGCTTGGAGGAGTCTTAAGAGGTGGCAGGATGAGGGGTATGGTATGAGAGGCTAGCATCAACATACAAAGCCCAAACAACAATAGCACCAATAACCATACACCTAAGATACGGAATTTAGAGATGAGTTCATAGATAAATGACAGGCGGTTATTTATGTGACGCTAGTATATAAATATATCGCCTGGGCCGGGATTTGAACCCGGGTCCGGCGGGCGACAGCCGCCGATACTAGACCTGGCTATACTACCCAGGCCTCCTTGTACCAACCAAGCCCCTCAGCCGCCTTTTTTGGGGTGGGCGCGACTAGTAGCTCAGCCCAAGATTTAAGCCTAACCTGCGGGGCACCTTACCGGTGGGGGCGGTGAATACTGGGTGGGCGCGCGGCCTCTCGGGCTTAGCTCTCTTGGCAGCCGAAGGTGGCGAGGGGCAGCCTGATGGTGGTTACGATGATGAGGAATACGCTGGCTCCTATCTAGATGAGCCGCGCCTCCCAGCTCCAGAGCCAGCCCAATGTGCCGCGGGCCGCGTCACGGTTATGGTCGGTCCATATCCCAAGCATGTCAACGGGAGCTCCAGTAGCAGTCACAAATAGACAGCGTTTAGTTCTACTTCACCGTCGCTATTTCCTGTGTGGCCTCTTGCAGGAGCCTAATGAACTCGGGCATCAGGTGTGGTAGGTCTGGCGGTATCCTCGCCGTTACTAGGTTTCTGTCCCTGACGACGGGGCGGTCTAGGTAGGTTGCGCCAGCGTTCTCGAGGTCGTCCCTGATCGCCGCGACGGCGGTGAGGGTGTAGCCCCTGACAGCCTTGGCCGATATCAGTAGCTGTGGGCCGTGGCAGATCGCGCCGATGGGTCTTCCCAGCTCTGCGAAGCGCCTAATCCACTCCACAGCCGTCCTGTCCCTCCTGACCCTGTCGGGCATCCAGCCACCAGGGATGAAGAGGGCGTGGAAATCCTCTGGCGAGGCCTCGCTGAAGGTGAGGTCAGCGTTTATCGTCAGGCCGTGCTTTCCACTATACGCCTTCTTCTCGGGCGCAATGACCTTCACCTCCGCGCCCTCCTCCATCAACCTATAGAGCGGATAAAAGAGCTCCAGATCCTCGAACTCTGGCCCCGCGACCATTGCAACCCTAACTCCAGATAGACGCGCCATCAATCGTTATTGGTGCTCGGCCTGCTAATAAGCGTGTTAGGGGGCTCCGCCTGGGCCGCTCCTCGCCCTCCTCAGGGCTTTAGATGCCTTGGCGAAGCAGCCCGCCTTGGGGCTGAAGTAGGAGGTGAAAGCTATGTTCGCCAACGAGGCCGCTAGGAAGAGGAGGCCTGCTAGGCTTCTGGGCTGGTCTAGGAGTATCGCGGCGGGGACGAGTAGTGGCGTGAGCATGGAGGCTAGGGGTCCGGCGGCATACATTGCGGCGTAGCCGCGGGGTGAGGCTCGGGTTCTCTCCCTATCGATCCTGATCCCGAGCGCGAGGGGTGCCAGCCTCAGGGCACGTGGCAGGATGCCCAGCCTAACTATGTTGGAGAGGCCTAGATAATAGTGGCTGAACCTGACCCCAACCAGCGCGCCGACCGCAAGATGAGCGAGGTCGTGGGTGAAGAACCAGAGAAGCAACCACGACGCCAGCCTTGTCAGGAACCCAATGAGGCTGTCGTACTGGGTGGGTGCCAGGATTAGGGCCACCGCTGCGGCCACAGCGCCCACCGAGACCGCCGTCCCAGCAGGGAGACCTATCCTCGTGGGGTCACTGTAGATGGCTTGGGCGTCGAGGCCGAAGCTCCTCTTGATCATCGCCTCGCGATAATCCCAGACCCGGGCAAGAAATCTGGAGGCGAAGGGTATCCAAGACCTAAGCTCCACATCCTCGGAGACGATGGAGCCGCCCTCAGAGGGAGATATCTCGATACTGTGTCTAAGCACTCCGAAGGGGAAGTCCAGGGTCTCGTGCCTCTGACGATATTCGGGCTCCTCAATTATCCTGAAGCTAGCGGTCCACATCTGTCCGAGGAACCTGAAGCGGACCTTGAAGATGCTGTCCATCCTCTCGACGACCTTCATGCCGAGTTCTGGGGGCCAGACCCGCTCCATGTTCCTAACGTCAAGGAAAAAGTCGTAGACCTCGCGCGGCGTGGCGGGCAGATAGTACCGCCGCTTGAAGAGCGTCATGACGCTACACGCTCGGTTTCCAGAAATAAACTTGTCACCTAAACGCAAAATTTTGTGAGCCTTCCACAGGGGAAAAGGAAATAAACGCGTAGAGAGACTCGTTTCTTGTGAGCCGTATCTCTTTTGATCCGTCGTCTCGGGTCTGGCTTATCCGTATCGGCCGCGCCTCATACGTCATGGGCATAGCGCAGGATCAGACGCTAGTCAATCTGCACTGGGGAGGCGCAGTAGAGTCTGTAAGGGACTTTGCCGCTGTCTCGGGCCACTTCCCCTTCGAGCCCGCCTCGCACTTGCTTCGGGAGGAGTATAGCACCTTCGGCGGCCTTAGATTTATGGAGCCTTGCTTGAAGGCGGAGCTCCCAGGCGGTGTCAGGGACTGCGTGCTCCGCTACTCGCGACACGTCATCGAGGATGAGGCTCACCTAGCTGTGGAGATGCGTGAGATAGGATACGACCTCAAAGTTACACTCCACTACAAGTCCTATCCAGAGTACAACGTCCTCGTTAGGTGGGCCGAGATTCTTAACGAAGGGGCCGCTCCAGTCAGGCTTGAGGAGGCTCTTTCCGGGTCCCTCTGCCTGCCCTACGGGAGGCCTTGGAGGCTGACCTACCTCGCTGGGCACTGGGCAGGAGAGACGAGGGTCGTGGAGGAGAATCTCTGGGCCGGTAAGAAGGTGCTGGAGAGCAGGCGTGGAACCACTAGCCACCAGCTCAACCCTGTAGTGTTTCTCGACCGGGGTGAGGCCGATGAGGAGGCGGGCGAGGTATGGGCCTGCCTACTGGCTTGGAGCGGCAACTGGAAGATAGTGGCTGAGTATGTTGGACACGAGCAGCTGAGACTCTCGGCGGGTATAAACGACTTCGACTTCAACTGGTTCCTGGCCCCGGGTGAGAGATTCGTAACCCCCCGGCTGGTCGCGGCATATAGCGACGGCGGGTTCGGAACGCTCAGTAGGCTCCTACACCGCTTCCAGAGGCGCGTCATCCTCCCCAAGAACCACGCTGGGAGGCCGAGGCCCGTAATCTTCAACACGTGGGAGACCCTATACTTTAACGTCAACGAGGAGAATCTGAGGAGGCTTGCCGACTTGGCCGCGCGGATCGGGGTCGAGGTCTTCGTGGTAGACGATGGGTGGTTCAGGGGGCGGGACAACGACACGGCCGGGCTCGGAGATTGGGAGCCGGATCCTCGAAAGTTCCCCCGGGGGCTTAGGCCGGTCATAGAGCACGTGAAGTCTCTGGGCATGCGCTTCGGCATCTGGGTCGAGCCGGAGATGGTTAACCCGAACAGCGATCTCTACAGGAGGCATCCCGATTGGGTCTACCACTTCCCGGGGAGGCCGAGGAGCGAGATGAGGAATCAGCTCGTACTGAACCTCTGCAAGGGCGACGTAAGGGAGTACGTCCTCGGATTGCTGGACAGGCTTCTCACGGAGAATGAGATAGGCTTCGTCAAGTGGGACATGAACAGGAGCTTCAGTGAGCCGGGCTGGCCCGATGCTCCCTACGAGCGGCAGAGGGAGATCTGGGTGCGACACGTCAGGGCCGTCTACGAGATTCTCGAGGAGCTGAGGAGGAGGCATCCTGACGTGATCTTTGAGGGATGCTCAGGCGGCGGGGGAAGGGTTGATCTCGGAGCCATGGAGAGGTTCGACCAGTTCTGGACTAGTGACAACACTGACGCGGTGGACAGGCTATACATCCAGGAGGGCTTCAGCTATGCATATTGCGCGAAGAGCATGGGCGCGTGGGTTACGGGCGTCCCCAATTTCCTCACCAACAGGTCGCCGAGCCTCGAGTTCAGGTTCCACTCAGCTATGATGGGCGCGCTCGGTATAAGCGTCAACCTCCTGGAGCTGTCGCCGGAGCAGATGGAGGAGGCTAGGATGCATATCGAGCACTACAAGGAGATACGCCACATAGTCCAGGATGGAGACCTGTACCGGCTGAGGAGTCCTAGGAGGCATAGGGTCGCAGCGTTCCAATACGTGACCGAGGACGCCTCCGAATCCGTCGTCTTCCTCTTCAGCCTACTCCGTGGCTTCGGGGAGCCTGAGCCACCAATAAGGCTCAGAGGCTTGGATGCGCGCTCTACCTACCAGCTCGATGGGCAGGAGACCCGCAGCGGAGACTTCCTCATGAGCGTTGGCATCGAGCCGGGATTAAGGGGCGACTTGAAGAGTCGGGTAATACACCTCAAGAGGGTCTGACTTCGTGGGGACTACCGTAGAGACGAGGGCCGACTCGGCATGAAGGCGTGGGTCCTGGAGGCCCCCAACACCATCCCACGGCTACGCAGCGATCTTGAGCCCCCGCGCCCCGGCCCGGGAGAGGTCTTGGTCAAGGTGGAGGCCGCTGGCGTGTGCTACAGAGACTTCCTGAACTATCGAGGCCTCATGCCAAGGACGGTCTATCCCACAGTTATGGGGCACGAGTTCGCCGGCACGGTGGCTGAGGTTGGTGAAGGAGTCGAGGATCTGGTTTCTGGTGACCGGGTCACCGGGCTACCATACAGGACATGCGGCGCGTGCGCTTACTGCCTCTCGGGGCGCGAGAACCTCTGCAGGAATAGGCGCCAGCTCGGTGAGGAGGTCGCGGGGACCTGGGCAGAATACACAGTGGCCAGCAGGCGAGACCTTGTCAAGGTTCCCAGGGCCGTCTCGCCGGCCGATGCCTCGATATGTGGATGTGTCCTAGGAATGCTACTCCACGCACTAAGGGACGTAGCCCAGGCCAAGACGGGGGAGCGCGTACTCGTGACAGGCGCAGGCGGCGGAGTTGGTGTCCACGCAGTCGTTCTGGCAAAGTACTTGGGATGCAGGGTGATCGCCTCAACAAGGAGCGGCTGGAAGGCTGAGAGGCTGCGAGAGCTCGGCGCCGACCATGTGGTGGTTGCGGAGGGCTCGAGGATTGTGGATGAGGTTAAAAGCATCACGGGGGGCGAGGGCGTTGGCCTAGCGGTCGAGTGCGTCGGCGCCCCCACTCTCCAGCACTCTCTGAGATCGGTCTCTTGGGGCGGAAGAATTGTTCTCGTCGGCAACATAACAGTCTCAAACGCCGAGATCCCGCTGGGCTACATGATACTGAGGGAGAACGCGATAATGGGCGCGGTGGGCTCCAACAAGAGAAGCCTCAGGGACGCCCTAGCTCTAATTGAGGCGGGCCTGATCAAGCCCGTCGTGGAGAGACACAGACTCGAGGAGGCGGAGAACCTGCTGCAACTCCTTGAGCGGGGCGAAACATTCGGAAAACACGTCCTCATGACGACCCGTTAGTAGCGACGAAGCGCGGACAACGTGATAACCATATATATGGCTTGAACAATACCCATTCGCGAGCGTATAATGGTTAACTGCTGCGCCCCCACATACTCACGACCCAAGACAGGGATATTCAACATCACGCTCGGATCAAGTAGGGTAGTTATAGACTCCATTAAGAGCGAGCAGGTCCCACCCCCGGCAGTGAAGGAATCCCTGAAGAAGTATGGCGTGGGCCGCCTCAACGACGTAGGTGGAGGAAACCTCATTATCCAGTGGTTTAAGAGGCGCTCTCTTATCAAGTACCTCGTGAATTGGGGGCGTCTCTCATCTCTATTCCCAGTCCACCTCACTACGGCTTGCTGCTCGGTCGAGTTCGCAGGCACGGTGGGGTCGAGGTACGATCCGGAGAGATTCGGGATCTTGAATGCGGTGGGGTCGCTGAGGCAGTCGGACCTCCTAATCGTAGAGGGAACCGTCACGACAAAGATGGCTCAGAGGGTCCGAATAATTTATGACCAGATGCCCGAGCCGAAGTACGTTATCGCCATGGGTGCCTGTGCCATCTCGGGCGGACTCTACGCCAAAGACTCATACAACGTCCTTCAAGGCGTGGACGACATCGTCCCAGTCGATGTGTATGTGCCAGGATGCCCGCCGAACCCCCAGACGCTCATACAGGGATTCGTACTCCTGCGCGAGAAAATAATGAACGAGGATCTACTATGACGGAGCAGTCGCAGGTCAGTCCGAGACTCGCATCGATTCTTGAGAGGCTTAAGAGCCTCCTGGGTGAGAAAGTCTTCGTAGTAGTGGATAGGAAGATCGTGAAGGTTACTGTCCCTCCCGACTCCATATTGGAGGCCGCAGCAATACTCAAGGAGAATGGGTTCGACCACGTTAAGGGCGTCACGGGGACAGACCTCGTTGCGCTCACACCCAGCGAGAAAGCCATAGAGGTGATTTACCACGCCGGCTCCTACCTCGATGACGCCCTAGCACCCTTCGTAGTGAACCTGGCCACCAAGCTTGACAGGAATAGGCCTGAGATGCCGTCCCTCACCAAGGTTTGGCCGAGCGCCGAGTATCACGAGAGGGAGACCTACGAGATGCTCGGCGTCATCTTCAAGGGGCACCCCAACCTCAAGAGGCTATTGCTGCCCGAGTGGTGGAGAGACATACCGCCGCTCAGGAAGGACTACAGCCCGCCCGGCAGGGAGAGCTCATAAAATATAAGTGTGCGCGGAGCAGCGTCGGTATTGGTTGAACCCGCGCCTACTCCTCTTCGCGCTGGTCATTCTGGTAACCTTCGTGGGAGCCTTCGGGACATTTCTCTGGGGATTCCTCGCCGGCTTCAGGGCCGCGCTCGGCGCCCTCCTTAGGGTCTGGATAGCGCTAATGCTCGCGCTAATCGTCCTCGGACTCATACTCTTCAAACGCTCTAGATAGCTGGAAAGTTTACGTGGAGACAACTTAATAATTTCGATGCACGACTCATATCTCGATGATCGAGGAGGAGGGGCGGGAGACCCAGGAGCTCTTCATCTATGATACCGGTGAGGGGCTTGTATTCTCATACGGCCCGCAGCATCCTGGTACGGGCCACTTCAGGCTCATCGTGAGGGTTCTGGGAGACACCGTCCTCAACCTCGAGCCGGACCCCGGATTCGTACACAGGGGCGAGGAGAAGATGTGCGAGTCGAAGACGTGGATAACCAATATCCCCCACCTAGAGAGGCCCGCCATCCTGGACTCTGCCGGCATGCTCTATCCCTACGTGCTGGCGGTTGAAAAGCTGATGGGTGTGGAGCCCCCCGCACGCGCAAAGTATCTAAGATCACTCATGGCCGAGCTGAACCGCATAGGAAGCCACTTCTACTACTTCGCACTCTACGGCGTCTTCCTGGGGCTACCCACCCCCTTCCTATGGTGCTTTGGTGATAGAGAGTTTGTCGTAGACCTCGTACAGTTCATCGGAGGGCAGAGAATCACACACTCCTACTTCGTGCCGGGCGGTGTGAGGAACGACGCGCCGAAAAAGGTTCCGGTGAAGCTGGTGCAACACTTCAGGAAGTGGTACTCCGAGGCAACAGGGAAGAGCCCACGCGAGTCGGAGCTAACCGACGACTTCCATAAATACACGATGCATGTAGCAGACTTCATAGACCAGCGCCTCGACTACTACTGGGACCTAATCCTAGACAACTCCATATTTGTCAGCAGGACGGTCGGCGTGGGTAGGCTCTCGGCTGAGGAGGCGGTATCTCTGGGAGCCGTGGGCGTGACGCTCCGCGCCTCGTCCGTGAGGCGCGACGTGAGGGTTGACGAGCCCTACGACGCCTACGGTGAAGTGAAGTTCGATGTTCCGGTGAGGAGCGAGGGGGACGGCTACGCTAGGGCTGTCGTGGCCTTTAGGGAGATGAAGGAGAGTGTGAAAATAATAAAGCAGCTTGTGGAGGGGCTCCCCGACGGCCCCGTCAAGCTTAAGCAGCACCCAATAAACCTCCGCGTCCCGGCTGGCGAGGCGTTCGCTAGGGCGGAGGCGGCCCACGGAGAGATGGCCTACTACATCAGGGCAGACAGGGGAGACAGGCCCTACAGAGTGAGGATACTCGCGCCCTCCTTCAGAAACCTAATCGTCATACCATACACCGGGAGGGGAAAGAAGCTGGCCGACATCCCCGTCATCTACTGGTCAAACAACTTCTGGCCAGTCGAGTGGGACAGATAGCTCCTCAGAGTCAGCGCCCTCTCCGTAGGGCGAAGAAGACCGCAACCACCACCACGGCGATGGCGACCCCAACCACTGCCAGAACAAGTGGATCTATGGGCTGAGCTGCTCCAACCTCGGTTGTAATGGCTCTGGTAACTGGCGGTGGCGCAGTGGTCGTAGGAGCAGCAGTAGTGGCAGGGGTGGTGGTGGCCTCGGTAAGCCTAGTGGTTTCGGTCGTGGTGGGCGTCGTCTCTTCCGCCAGAGTGGTCGTATAGACGACATATACCGTAGCGACGCCTCCGGGAGAGATGACCGTGGTGACGTAGCTTGTGGAGGGCATTTGCACCGTGCTCTGCATCGTCGTTCCAGTAACAGTGTAGGTGGTTGTGTAGGTCGCGCCCTCAAGTACCGAAGTATAGGTCGTTGTGAACTCCTCGATCCCGAGCGTCATGCCGGGCACCGTATAAGTCACACCGGGGATCGTCATTGTTAGGCCTGGAAACGCTATGAGGAGCGTCGCAGGGGCCCTCTCAAGTATAATGGTCATTATCTGCCTGATTGTCTCGGGGCCACAAACTTCTCTCAGCTCACCGTACGCGGGTATCTCCATAGTAGTTACAAGTTGCCCTATGGAGATTGTCGTTCTCACCCCCGGCCCTAGCCCGGTATACGTGGTCGTCCAGCCCGCGGACGTCTCAACGAGCGAAGTCACGTATGTAGCCTGGTTTATGACGGCTGAGAACGTTCCCCCGGGAACAGAGATGGTAGTCCCTTGGAAAGAGATTACGGTCTCGGGAATCTCTCTAAACGCCCTAAACACGACTGTGCAGGTCCTCCCCGACTCATCGACATACTGAATCACCACAAAGTCGGGAAACTGTATCGTGGCAGTAACAACAACCCCCTCAGAGACTATTGTCGTGGTAATCGTTTTGGGGGGAAGCGTAGTGACCACAGTCGAGGTGCGTGTCTCAATACGCTGGGAGATGGCGGGGCCAGCTAGGCCCACCATTATCACCAGGAGAACCAGTAAGGCTCGGAGAAAAGAGGGTCTAAGCGCCTTAGAGTGATTATATCGCATATCGGTACGGTTTCTATGGGCCGCTCCGCTATATAAGTTAGTATGTCGAGATCTACCTGCCTAGCAATCCGCAGGCTCTACGAGACATTTATGGATCTGAAGAGCTGGGAGAAATTTTTTATCAGGCTAATCCGTAAACTGTGATGTATGGGGAAAGTTAAGGTCGCCATCGTGGGTGTGGGTAACTGTGCCTCGGCTCTGGTGCAGGGGGTCGAGTATTATAAGGAGGCACCCGATGACGCCTCCGTCCCAGGCTTAATGCATGTGAGGCTTGGAGGTTATCACGTATCAGACATAGAGTTCGTTGCGGCCTTCGACATAGACGAGAGGAAGGTGGGTAAGGACCTCGCCGAGGCAATATTCGCACCCCCGAACAACACTAGACGCTTTGCCGACGTGCCTCGCCTCGGCGTGGAGGTTATGCGTGGTATGACCTTCGACAGCATCGGCAAGTATCTGAAGGGTGTCTTAAGAAAGGCGCCGGGAGAGACCGTCGATGTGGCGTCCGTGCTGAAGGACTCGGGGGCAGATGTGGTCATAAACTTTCTCCCAGTCGGTAGCGAGGCAGCTACCAAATGGTATGTCGAGCAGGCACTCGAGGCGCGGTGCGGCTTCGTCAACGCCATACCAGTATTCATCGCAAGAGAGCATAGGTGGCAGAAAATATTCGAGAGGCGCGGCGTCCCGCTCGTTGGAGACGATATAAAGAGCCAGGTGGGTGCTACGATACTGCATCGAGTATTAGCGAAGCTCTTCGTTGACCGCGGAGTTAGGATCGACAGGACATATCAGCTCAACTTCGGGGGCAACACGGACTTCCTCAACATGCTCGAGCGGGAGAGGCTTGAGTCTAAGAAGATCTCAAAGACCTCCGCCGTCGAGTCCCTGATACCCTATCCCTTGGGACAGGAGAACATCCATGTCGGGCCGAGCGACTATGTTCCTTGGCTGCAGGACCGTAAATGGGCCTATATCAGGATAGAGGGGAGAAACTTCGGCGACTCCCCAATAAGCGTCGAGGTCAAGCTAGAGGTCTGGGACTCGCCAAACTCGGCGGGTGTCGCGATAGACGCGATCAGATGCGTAAAGATAGCGAGGGACCGCGGGGTCAGCGGTGCACTAGTCTCGGCCTCAGCATACCTCATGAAGTCGCCCCCAATTCAGTACCCAGACGATGTGGCCCGGATCATGTTGGAGGAGTTCGTTGAGGGGAAGAGGGAGCGATGAGGCCTCTTCTTCTGCTTGAGCTGGCGTCCCGGTAGACTGTAAGGATCATCAGTCCGAGTGCGGCGGCCCTCACCAAGGCCATGATCTGGGGCGGTGAAGGGGGCATAACAGGGTTGTAGTCGCCGAACCATAGGAGGATTATGCTGATGTTGGCCACTTCTAGGGCTGGCCAGAATGGAATAACGCGCGGAACCGAGGCCAAGAGTGGGAGAAGCCAGATAACCATCTGGGGAGTGAAGATGTAAGACATGAGGAGCCACCCCGAGACCGCTAGGAACAACTTGGGAAGAAGACTTATCCGGCGAAGAGAGAAGTGGATAACTAGGAACGCGCCGAGAAGCAGGCCCAGCGTCTTCGCCGTCGGAGAAAACTGGTCCCAGAAGATCCAGATATACCAAGCGTTCTCTAGACCCCAACCCGAGTGGAACTGGATGAACTCGGGCAGCGCACCGGGCCGTAGGAGTTCCTGTGCAGCAAATAGTGGCATAGAGACCGCGGCGAATCCTGCGAGGTACCTATACCTATCGGCGCCCCTCAGCTCGATGAGGATTGCAGGCAGCATGAGCCCCGTGTAGATCTTAGTGGCGAAGCCTAGCCCAGCCAGAAGACTGCTGGCCAGCACCTTTCTCCGCAGGAGAAAGACGATCGAGACCCCTGCTAACGCCGCGGCGAAGTGGTCGAAGTTGTAGATTCCATAGACGGCGAGGCTCGGCGACGCTATGAAGACCAGGCCCAGCAGCCCTGCGCCGCTCATCTTTGAGATGTTGAGGATCGACCAAGCCAGGGCTAGATATGCTGGTAGGCTTAGATAGAAGAACGCTTGGTAGTATCGCTCAAGGTCACCAGCTCCTAGTAGCGCTGAGGCATGTGTCACGAGGCATGCGAGGGGAGGGTACTCGAAGAAGAACCTGAAGCATGGCGCCTCGCCCATCCGCAACCCACTACTCTCTGGCCTCATCCAAAAGCTTACGACGTCGCTGTAAATGTTGGTGCTGAGGCCCGGGAAATGTATGACGCCGCTGACGAGCCAGGAGACGAATGCCGCAGCATAGACAGCCGCCTCCAGAGCTCTACCACCCATGCCTACTCAAGAACGAGCTGCGGCTCCTGCTTAAAAACTGAGCAGTGCCAAAAACCCCCACCAAAGCAGAGATGGAAACCACTTTTAAACCTCAATAGCATATGTGGGACCACCCTTTCCGAAAGGGGAGGCAGAGGGCACTCGCTTAGGGGACGAGGACGGCCACTTGGTATCTCTTCCCGCTACTCGAGTGAAGAGTTACGTTGTTGACAACGCCGCCGCTCATAATGCTCCCACCCGCGCCAGGGGAGCATGAAGACAAAGATATCGCATACTCTTGACCTATCTCAACCAGGAGAGACAGGTCGGTGAGGCATGGCGCCCCGTTGACCGATACCGAGTCGATGACGGTGGGGCTCGATCCGGAGTTCTTTATAACGATTATGATCCTTTCCCCATCCCAATAGACCGCTTCAAGCTCTATCTTTTCAAACCTCGTAAAAATGACCGAGAGCCCCGACTCCCAGAACGCGACGGCCACGGTAGCCACGACCGCCACGGCGACCAGGATAACAGTCGTGGCCACGGGGCTTATTCCCAGAGAGCCTCCTTTCCCACGCATAATCTAATCTGCGACAACATATTCTTAAAACATTTTTCGCGGGGTAGCCCTGGGCAGCAGCCGGGTGCCGCCTAATTAGAAGGCTACGATCTGCGCTGGGTATCCGGATTAACTGGGCCTCTGCGGCTGACTAGGAGGCGGCGCATGCCCCGGGCCCCGGGGACTAGGTAGCATGACGAGGAAGTGCCTGCTACCTCGGGCCAAAGACTGGATCACAACTGTGAGGGACTCATCACCGGCGCCCGCGTCCAGTATCCTCCCCACTGGGTTGCCTGCGGAGAGTACGGCGAGTCGGCGGACAAACCGGTCAAGCCCGAGGGAGATAACCCTGTTGAGCCAAGGATACTTGGGACCAATCTCCTCCATCCCCTCTACGACCCTCCTCCAGAGCTCGTACTCACCTCTCATTAAGCTTTATTCACCATTTCCAAGGGATGTTTTTGTCTCCGCAGACGCGTGTCTATCGAGGTGACTCAGGTATATGACCTCCGCGAAAAACGGAGCCTCCACACCCACTAATGTCCGGTGATTATCACGATTTTTAAATTATTTATTTATATTAGCTTATGTCTCGTATCTTGGATACCCGTATAGTGTTATCTGTCCCTTTCCCCTGAATACTACCTCGTTTCCCCATAGGTCTAGCTGTATTGGTACGTTGCCGTGTGTTGGGGACACTACTCTTTATATGTGGGGCCGGTGGGGGGTTCTTCTCCGAGCGAGTGGTGAGGAATGGGGAGGGAAGAGGTTGGGAGTGGGATGGTGATGAGGTTCCAGTTGGTGGCGAGGCCATACGAGGTAAAGACACAGAATGAGGGGGTGCAGGGATATTGAAGTTCTACGCAGATGTCCACAGAACTAAGAAGAATGAAGAGAGATGTGGAATAACATATACTACGGACGGAACGACTTTCAGGCACACCAACAGCTTCAGCGAGATCCCTGCTGGGCCCGGAGACAGGCTAGTCATGGATACACTACCACCCCAGCATACTGAGGGTGCTATAGAACTTCTGAGAAAGGGAGTGGAGGTCAATTATCTTAGGAGACTTACATTGCTTAAGAGGATGCGCAGAGAGCATAAGTTGCCGAAGACAGCTAGGGGAGACATAAAGACATTGATGAACATAGAGGGGAGGTGGTTCAGGAGGGTTACTGCGGACTTCTTGGTCATGCGGAGGATGATTCTGGCCCAAAGGATTTTATCGAAGACTCATCAGCAACTACTAAATAAATACAGGGCTTTGTCTGAGGCTGAGAGGGAGGTTCTGAAGCCAGCTATCTCCTCCATAGAGAAGCAGTTGGGGGAGATGGCTAGGATGATTACTTGGGAGGTTGTTAGGAGGTATCCGGCCTATAATGTGCTTGTTGAGGCTCTTGGTGTAAGTGATCCTTCGGCGTTGGAGGCGTTGGCTGAGGTACTGCTACCGGAGTAGCGTTCGTGGAGGAGGATAAGGAACTTCTTCGGACTATGGAGGAGAGATAAGAAGACATACTTCCACAGGTCGAAAGCTGCTAGACATGCCCTTGAAAGACTAACGATAAGTCTAAAGGGATACAATATAAGGGGAAGAGAACTAAAAGAAGTCCTAAAGATCATCTGGATAAATTTGAAGGCCCAGGAGGCCGAGCTGACCGCTCCAGCCTGACGGAGAAAAGACCCAGAGGGCTGAAGCGGCCGTGTGAATACACCTGCCACTCCCTATTAAGTGGTGTGGTAATAAGAATACACCTTCCAGCCTTCTGGGCCTCTCTAATGTCAGTCCGGCGAAATGCGACCCCTCCCCTTTTCTCCCCTCTCAAAATTACGGTTACTTTTATAATCTGCCTTTTGGACCAGTTCCACTATCTATTTTCTTATTTTATCTGCCAGCGGCAATATTCTTATCTCGCTTCCCGAAATTATGTTTGGAGCAAAAACGATGGGCGTATTCATCAAGCTCGCGCCGCGGTTTAGGGAGGCGAGGCGGGAGCTAGAGGATATGCTTGGTGAGCGAGCGCGCGGCGTGGAGTTTGTCGAAAGCCTCTCGGGGGTCACCTTCTCCTCGGGGGACAAACTAGTCGTAGTTGGAGACGACAGGGATATTCTACAGACATTACACTCAGTCTTTTGCAACGATATAGGCGTCCTGGCCGTGAGTAAAGAGGCGACTAGAGGGTTTCTCTCACAGTGCATGCTTGACGACCTCTCAGAGGCCCTTGAGAGGCTCCAGAAAGACCAATACACGGCAGAGAGCTTGAGGGCCCTCGAGGTGAGGATTGATGGTGGCGGACCCTACATCGCCTTTAACGACGCAGCACTCTTCGCGCAGACCAGCGCCACCCTCGTTGAATACAGCCTACACGTAGACGGCGAACTGATTTGGCGCGACGTTGCTGATGGAATTATCATAGCCACCCCACTCGGGTCCAGCGGCTACTCCCTCTCTGTGGGGGGACCACTAATACACCAGGGAGCCAACGCACTCGTCATATCGCCCGTGAACTCGATCGATATTACGAGAAGGCCCATAGTGGTGAGCGGGGACTCCACCATACTTATCGAGGACATCTCGTCGAGGAGTGGTGTTGAGACCATAATCGACGGATTCCTCAGGATACCTATTGAGGGTGAGATGGTTGTGACGAGTTTCCAGCCCCCAGTTAAGTATATCAGGCTTGAAGGGCTATCTCACATTGCTAGCAAGATAGAGAAGAAGCTTCATCTAGCAGAGGAGCTGCTCGACGCGCCCCCCTCAGTCAAGCTGATACTTAAGACCATTCAGTATGAGGGGCCACTATCATACTCCCAGCTACTCAAGAAGACGCTGCTCCCCGAGAGAACCCTGAGACATGCGCTGAGCATTCTACTTTCAAGGCGAATAATAGCTAGAGTTCCTCTCGCGAGAGACGCGAGGCACAAGATATATTACATCCCCGGCGTCCACCGAGTGAGTGATCTTAGGCAAGGCGAGTAAACCGACAAGGCTTTGGCGGCGCTCATGGGAGATGAGTGAAATGGAGAGATTTTGGTCGTGTGTTAAGCTGGCCTTGGGTATCCGTATAGTGTTGTCTGTCCTTTTCCCCTGAATATTACCTCGTTTCCCCACAGGTCTAATTGTATTGGTATGTTTCCGTGTTCTAGGTTCTAGTCTAGTCCTAGTATGTGCTTTGGTTTAGGTCTCTCCTTCCTTACCACTCCTATCTCTTTTTCTGGTGTGTCCGGCTCCTTGTGTGTAGGGTTGGGGTATGGCCCAATATTGGGGCGACTACTCCTTATATGGGGGGCCGGTGGAGGGTTCCTATCCGAATGGGTGAAAACCTGGGGAGGGAAGAGGTTGGGAGTGGGATGGTGGAGAGGTTCAAGTTGGCGGCGAGACCATATGAGATAAAGGCTTGGGGAGAGGAGGTGGATAGGTGGTGAGTGGGGTCTTCGTTGACTCCGGACATGGGAGGGTCTATGCTCTTCCGGAGGATGGCGGTGAGGATGTGATAATCTTCGGCGGCTTCTTGGAGATGTTTGAGAAGTTGAGGCCAACGATGGTGGTTGCTGATAGTTATCCGAGGAGGCTACTACCAACCATGACGCGGCTTGGCGGGGCGACGTTCCTGAGGCTTAGAGATTAGAAAGCGGTGTCCGAAGTGAGAAGGAACAATGGTCTTAGGAAGACGGAGGAGAATGGTGTGAAGGTTCTGAGAGGGATGTTCTATGTGGCCAAACATACGCGGACTACAATAGATGATTCATTAGTAGATGAGACTCATAGGGCTCTTCAGTGTTACGCCGACAGGCTGGCGACTAGGATTCATGAAAAGGCTATGGAGCTACCGCTCTACTGGATGGCCGTCTAGAGGCTCGGTCTTAAGGATCCTTTACTGGCCTACATCGTCTCCCACGACTCCATCGTCTTCAAGACATTGTCTAGGACTGGGTTGGAGACGCGTTATGAGTTGTTCAGACATCCTTGGAGAGGTAGAGGATTACGGAGCCAACTACTGATACGATTGGCATACGCAACAATCACACATAGAAATCAGAGGTATCTAGCAGTATATGAGAGCTATCGTCAGAGGGGTAAGAGACAATGGCAGGCAATCCTAAGGGTGGCGAAAAGAATCCTCAGAGACATTAGGAGACTAGCGATGGAGGCCCAGGAGGCCGGACAGGCTCCAGCCTGACGGAGAAAAAACAGAGGGCTGGAGCGGTCGGGTAAAAGTTCCCTCCAATACATAGAGTGGCGTGGTCCACATCTACTTCCTTCCTGCCTTCTGGGTCTCTCTAATGTCTGGCTGGAGAAGTCCCAACCCTCCCCCCTCTTTCCCATATACATGAAGCCTCTTTCGACTAACTTACTCTCCCCAGTCCTCCCCCACTTCCTCAGCCAGCCTGAGAGTACTCCTTCCGCCTAGTATTAGTCCCTTTTAAGTCTTTATGTATCTTGACTTCTATCGAGTAGATGTGCGGCAACCCCTAGGCGGAAGCCTCGCAGAGAGGCAGGAGGCCCTAAAGACTTTCATGAGGAAGTATCCGCAGGCGGTGACCGTTCTGACCACCAAGATCGAGGGCACCTATCACGGAATGACGATAGGCTCCCTGACCTCGGTGTCTCTAGACCCTCCACTCATCTTGGTAGCTATTGATAGGAGCTCGCGCCTATATGGTCAGCTGCAGAGACTCGACTTCTTCGCCATCCACCTGCTCTCCAGCGAGCAGGTGTGGCTGAGCGAGAGGTTTGCTGGAAGGGTCCCGGGCTTAGCCGACAAGTTCGGGGGCCTGGAGGTCGAGGAGGGCCCCGGCGGAGTACCCATTATCAAGGACTGCAACGCCCATCTCGTATGCCGCCTCTACAAGATATACGACGCGGGTGACCACGTCCTGGTTCTCGGCGAGGTCATCTACTCGGCTGTTAAGGGCGACTTCAGACCCCTTATATACCTGGATCGCCGATACTGGACGGTGGCTTATGACGATAAGGGCTAAATCTTGGGACTAACTATTGACTTACGCGTGATGATACCGACCTGCGCTGAGGGCGCCGCGCCCCGTGACGACCATGTCTCCTCTCTGATCATGCCCGTTGGTGAGACGTCTTGATAATCCAGCTCTACGGACACCTCCGCGTCGCCGCGGGAGCTGCTGAGATAGAGCTGAGGCTTGAAGGAAGGCGGCGCCTGAGGGAAGTTCTCGCCGACCTCCCTAGGAACATACGCGACGCGGTTGTGGGGGAGGACAGTTCGCCGAGGCCTGGCCTCTTAATCATGGTGAACGATGTTGACGCGAGAAGCGTATATAACTACGATCTCTATGTAGAGGACACCGACAAGATAACAATCATACCGATGATCCACGGGGGAAAAACCGAGCCTTTCGGTCCTCCGGTACACCCTGGCTGAGGCCCACCTAGACCACTATTCCTTAGGCAAGTCTTGTCCCGCCACGCCGCGTCTCAGACATGTGAAGACAAGCTAAGCATTTGGCAGGGCGGCAAACATCTTTAGGATGGGTTGGAAGAGGTTATAGGGGCTGGCCCGGAGAGATCATGTTTTGGAGATAGTCAAAGCGAGTTATGGTCCGTACAGGCTCGCGTCCGCTGAGGTAGTACAGGCATCGCGAGACCCGCTGGCGCTTCTAGACGTGCGCCCCTGGCCACCAGACATTGGCGTACAGTTCATAAGGCCCGAGCTGGTCGCCTCGGAGAGACACCTTGTCGCCGCCTTCTATGCGGCAGCCACAACGATGATTGCTGGAACGGCTCGTTCGAGACGCATCGAGGTGGAGCTGCTACTGAAGCTTACTGGAAGGACACAGATCTTAGACGCCCTAAATATCGCGGGACTACGGGGCGGAGAGACGAGGATTGTCGTCGCGGTGATCTCAGGCGGCGCCCAGGATCCGGCTGACTGGGTCGTGCGGGTCGCGGGTCTTCTGGGGGGGAGGCTGCAGCAAGTATCACAGGCCAGCGGTTCGAGGATGCTCCTAGAAATCTTCGCCCCTAAGGAGGCGAGGCTTCGCGCCATACCCCGCAGCAGCTACGCTGACCCACTAGAGCTGCTATTGATAGAGAATGTCGTAGCTAGCTACATCGAGTAACATGCATTTTTCTATTTTCTATTCGTACTTGTAGAGTGTCTGTACTTGGAAGTTTTCTGGAAGGCGCCCGAGGGACTTATAGTACTTCACGAGTCGATGAATCTTCGCTTCCACAAGCTGGAGCCTCTTCTTGTTGTACCTGTCCGACCTGTGGGTCTGGAGGTGAACGTGCATCCTCCTCGCCCTCTCTATCAGGCTCCTGAGATCCTCAGGTATCTCGGGCAGGAGATTGTTTTCCTCGAGAATCTTGGTTAGCCTTTTACCGGTCAGGCTCCTCACGAGGGGTATGCCGTGCTGGTCCCTCAGGATAACCCCGATCATGCTTGGCGGCATACCCGACTTAGCGTACTTCACTACGAGCGCCTCGACCTCGTCAGGAGAATAGGTGACCCACCCGTACTGCTGCTTGGTTATCGGGCGCGTGGAGCTGGAGCGCCCCCTCTTTCTCGCATGCATCCTGGCCATTTTGCCACCTGACCAAAACCAAGCCCTTATCGGCCATATATATATCTCATATTCGTTTCTTGCGTATTTTGCTAGCTGGTTAGCCACTGGCCTTCAAGGGGCCCATTTTGAATATAAACTGGGTTTGGAGACATAGCTTAGAAGATGATAACGAGGGAAAGGAAAGAGAGGGAGGGGCCGTGCTTTCCCAGCCCGCCACTAGAGAGGCCCAGAAGGCTGGAAGGTGTATTCTTATGACCACACCACTTAATAGGGAGTGGCAGGTGTATTCACACGGCCGCTTCAGCCCTCTGGGTCTTTTCTCCGTCAGGCTGGAGCGGTAAGTCCGGCCTCCTGGGCCTTCAATGTTATCCAGATGGTCTTTAGGACTTCTTTGAGTTCTTTTCCTCTTGCATGGCCTTTGATGCTCATCGTAAGTCGTTCAAGGGCATGTCTAGCAGTCCTCGACCTGTGGAAGTATGTCTTCTTATCTCTCCTCCATAGTCCGAAGAAGTTCCTTATCCTCCTCCACGAACGCTACTCCGGTAGCAGTACCTCAGCCAACGCCTCCAACGCCGAAGGATCACTTACACCAAGAGCCTCAACAAGCACATTATAGGCCGGATACCTCCTAACAACCTCCCAAGTAATCATCCTAGCCATCTCCCCCAACTGCTTCTCTATGGAGGAGATAGCTGGCTTCAGAACCTCCCTCTCAGCCTCAGACAAA
>Ga0209143_1000343_pt1 | contig 22815 bp, 28 predicted proteins | sample FaiFalFF_MnMetaG_3_FD_184739 | JGI IMG/M metagenome (GOLD analysis project Ga0209143, IMG submission 184739) | Freshwater microbial communities from Yellowstone National Park, Wyoming, USA - Fairy Falls B (FF_Mn_B) MetaG (SPAdes) (version 3) | ecosystem: Environmental > Aquatic > Freshwater >...
CACAACGATTCAGCATCTTCTTAAGGTGTGGAGGATATGCCCTTTAGGATGCAAGCGGAAATGGTTAAACCCTCCTTAGAAGGGGTTCACCTCAATAGTACCAAGGATACTGTAAACGCAAGGTTTGGTTCTAAAAGAGTTGGTGTCATTTTCGAAAAACCCATTGGATATGCTCCTTAACAGATTATTGGGGAGAGACGCAGAGAAAGCCATGCTTTTACATGAACTATGGTTAAAAGAAAAATTTAGGGTAGAACCTAGCTGGACATTCATCGATATAGGGGCTAATGTCGGATAATGGACTTTGTATATGGCTCATAAAGTTCGTAAAGTCATTGCGTTAGAGCCTGTAAAAGAACCCTTTATGTGGCTGAGAAGAAACACGAAGAAGCTTGGAAACGTTCTCTGTCTCAACGTTGCTTGCTGGGATGTTGACCAGCCGGTGGCGATGTTTGTTAGACCCGATTGGGGGTTTGGGCGCTATGAGAGTAGACCGAATTACACGCTGCAAGGCCTAAGGCTTGACACTCTCTTGAGGATCATCCCGGTAACCGGGGAGCTTGCCATTAAGATTGATGTCGAGGGTGCGGAGGACAAGGTCCTAATAGGTGGACATCAAACATTGAGCATGTGCAGGACCCTTTTGATCGAGGTTCACGGAAATAAACTTGAGCTGATTAAGAATATGGTTGCCCAGCATAAATTCAGGAAGATAGAGATTCTTCGCCAAGCTAATGACCAAAGGGTCTGGCTTATTGCAGTAAAGTGACAAGACCTTAAGCGAGAAAGTGTTATTTCGCGTGTGTCCAGCTCATCAGTTGATGAGCACCTAACCACCGAAGATCACCGTCCATCCATTCCACGCCGGGAACTTTGGGAACTCGGCGATCAAGAACCCGGACTTGGTACCCTTTCTTAATAAGAAGATCTACGAGGTGGGTTCCTATAAAACCAGAACCACCTGTGACAAGAACTTTCAACGGGGCAACACGCATGTTTTGGATGTGTAAATAAGGCTTGCTGGTCTCACCTGACAGAGCAAGATACGACCTTTATCAATTTATTAGGAATAAATAAGGGGCATAAAACGGTTCGCCTAGCCGGGCATGCGAGAAATAAAAGTCCTCGTAATTGCCTTGCACCCAAGGCTAGAGGGATATGTCGGAGGGGGGTGGTTAAGGCTGATAGCCCTTATTAGACATTCGAAGAACGTACAAGTACGTTACACGTTGATAGAGAGCTATCCCATGAAAAAGATCACTGGCCTCGATTATGATTCTGTCAAAACTATCTTTGTACCAGGCAGGGGGCCATTGCAAACCCTTATGTTGATAGTAGAGGCTATTTTTCGAGGTATTTCTAAAGCTGTAAAATATAGGTTTGACCTAGTTCTCAGTCCAAACGAGGCTTGGTATCAAGTTATTCCCGCCTTCTTCATTGGCCTTCTTGCTAGAGTTCCATGGACTTCAGTAATGCTTACGTTGCCCGTCTATGGCTCGCCTCTACCGCCTGGAACCATCAAAACTTCGACGAGATCACTTTACAGCTACACATTACGGTTCCCCAGAGCGGAATTTCCTGGGATCCGAATCTTCTGGGCGATTACTGCATCTCTAAGTTATAGACTACTCCGAAGGACCATTGTAGGAACGATCGGCAGCGTAGGTAGGGATTTAGAAAGACTGGATACCCGCTTCCATTATTACAAGATCGATCCCCCAATAGCTTCCAGCCTCAGCCCCCCAAACACAATAAAGATAAATTGCACTTACGCTGCTGTCTACGTAGGTCCCCTCACATTACGGAAGGGCATACCAGATCTGCTGTTATGTTGGAGTGATGTATGCAAGGAATTTCCCGCTGCAAAGCTTGCTCTCGTGGGGAAGGGCACTCCTGGAATCTTGAAGGAACTCAGAAAAATGATGCGTGATTTAAAAATAGAAGATAAGGTCGCCTTTCCTTTTGAACCAACAAGAGGTGCCAGTTATGGTACCGAACTGGTTTCTGTACTGACTGATAGCAGAATGATGATCTACCCTAGCAAGATGGATACGGCGCCCATGAGCATTATGGATAGTCTGGCCTGCGGTTTGCCCGTTATCGCTTATGACATCCCCGGAGTCAGGGAGACCTATGGGAAATGTGACGCGGTCATCTTGGTTCCACCAGGGGATATAGCGGCGCTGACCAGGGAAACGATTAGCTTACTGAAGGACGACGTAAGATGGTCGCAACTAAAAGAGAAGGCGATCGCATTTTGCAGGCAAAAAAGTTGGGACAAGGTCGCTTTAGCTGAACGTGGGTTTTATGTCAGAGTTATTCACCAGTTGAGAAATAGGAGTTCTCGCCCGCCGCATCAGCAAGATTAAGCAATCAATGACAAACGAAAGCACCCAGCGCAAAAGCTTCGTGAGGTAGAAGAAGCCTGAATACGGCAAGCAAGATGACATAGGAGAGCATTAGCTTCCTAAGCGAACCTCTAGAAGGAGTCCTTCCTGCCCACTAGTAAAACCATCCTCGGATGTTTTTGTGAGTCAAGAGGTATTCTCCTGACAAGACCTAGACCAACTGTTCTAAAGGCATGGATAAGCACAGAATCGTGAATATCCCTTCCATAGGGCTCCGGACGTCTCAACCATCGGCGCAGACGTTCCCGATAAAATGTAGATGAGTAAATGGGTGTGATTAGCCATTCCTTTAGTCGGAGCCAGGAATTTACTCTCTCTATGTATCTAAACCAATAGAGTAGATTAATTGGAACAGTAGTTGTCACCACGACAAAACTACCTACCTTCAGGACTCTGCTAAATTCCTTGATTGCTGCATAAACATCCGGCATATGAACGAGAGCCTCCAGGCAAGCAACAAGATCAAAAGAATCGTTCCTGAAAGCCAAGCGCTCTCCATCCATCAACACAAACTCTACCACTTCCTGAACCCCCATATTCCTCGCCCTTTGACGAGCTTCGAGAAGCATCTCCAAGGATATGTCAATTGCAACCATATACCTGCATCCTAATGTGGCGGCAGAGATAGAGAGCCTACCCTTACCAGCGGCTACATCTAGAATAGTCAGCCCTTCCAACTTAAGAAGGGCGTTTATGATCTCTGTTTGCCTGAGAATCTCCGATCTGAATAAGGTATCTCTTTTTTCCGGGTCCCACCATATAGATACAGTTCCCTTCCTTTGGAAATACCTCTTCACCGATGGCTTCATTCCTTCCCCTTCCTCTGCAGCAGTTCTTCGTAAATGGCTAATGTCTTTTGTGCAGAGACCTCCCATCGGAAGTTCTTGGCGTGTCTTAGCCCCTGTTCAACCAGATCATCGTACCTTTTGCGGTCGACAGTGAGATTGTAAGCTTCACGGGCCATTTCATCAGGGGTCGAAACCTTTATGCAGGCTTTGGCGACCTCGGGCGATATAGCGGCGCCCCTCCTTATTATCACTGGAGTCCCGCACTTCTGAGCCTCTAGAATGGGTAAACCGAAGCCTTCGTACTCGCTGGGAAAGAAGAGAACATGCATCCTGTTGTAGAGAACCGCCAACTCACGGTTTGAAATGGCATTCAAGAAGAACACATTATTTTGAATTCCAATGTTTCTGGCCATCGCGACCAGCTTGTCGGCATCCGAGCCTTGACCAACGACCGCAAGTTTAGCATCTGGTATGTATTTTTTCACAAGCAAGCGGAAAGCCGCAAGCAAAAAATCCACACCTTTCCTCTTAGTTAAATTACCAACGAATCCGAACAAAGGGGGTTCAGACTTTTCACGCATTAGTACCTTAAAATGTTCTGATATTCCCGGGTTAATGACCCTTACTTTTTCCTCCGGCAAACGGAAAAATCTTATCAATTCCCTTTTTGTTTGCGTAGAGACCGCTATTATAATGGAACATTTTGTCGTTAGTAAAAATGTGAGCAGTGAGAACATTCGGTCCATTACGCCAAACTGACCGCCACGGTACCTGAAAGCCATTGTATCATGAAAGGTGACAACGGATGGTTTGCTTAGAAACGGTAATGCGATTGCGGAAGATGGATCCGTCGCGTGAAAGAGGTCAACATTTGTGATGGCTGAAATTTGCTTTAAGGGTAATAATGTGAAGGCATTAATGGCCAGGGCAAGTCTCCGCCTCCTCGGATTGGATGAGATAGGCCGAACCTTTACGCCAAGGCGATATAGGCTCTCCAACAATTCGTAGCTGTACCTTTCGGGTCCCACCCCACTTTCAGACGCAAATCGTTCAGCGACTAATCCTATGTTCAAACTTGACTCTTTGTTTCTCCGATTACGGCGCATATATAGCTTATGTAGCCCTCCTTTAGACTTTCGAGAGAGGAGGACAAATTACATTCAAACTTAGTACAAGCTAACTGTTTTCAACCACCTATTCTTTTTCAAGAATTAATTGGCTTGAAGAAATTATTACGTGCTCTCTGTTGATCATTATTAAGTTCAAGAGCATGGAATTAGTTGACTGAAGGTATTATCCCTTTAGCGTAAGGCTATAAAGACGCGAATATCTTTCCACAATCCTGGGCCAGCTCAACCGCAACGCCCTCTCTTTCCTAGCTAACCGGGCTTCAGGCATGTCAGACATCAACGCATCTTCGATGGCCTTTACTAAACTTGATGGACTTTCCTCTCGTATATAGTGAACAGTATTCTGATACAACTCATACTTCTCATCTGTATAGTAGGTAATCACGGGTTTTCCCAATGCCAAGGCTTCCAGGTCAACAAGACTAGGAAAGGGCCACCTTCTACTGAGATGCGACAGCACCACATCAGCAATAAGTAGGTAAGGATACGGGTTTCTCTTATATCCTAGGAAAAACATTGATCTTTCCACACCAAGACTCCGAGCCCTTTCCTTGAGGAACATTTCATCAGGCCCTTCTCCCAAGAAAACGGCCACGGCATGAGGGTATCGTTCCAACAAAAGTGGCATTGAATCAATCATAAGGTCTTGCCCCTTGCGGCGAATGAGAATTCCTGGGAACACAAGTATGGGACCGCTTTTCTTCAATCTGACTTCCCGTAGCCAAGTTGCGTCGGGATCAGCCTGATGCGCAAGCCGCGACACCACAGCTGGATCGACACCATTCGGTATGACCTGTACTCTCCTACGTAACCAACCGGCCTTGACCGCATATCGGCTAATGGCAGAAGTGGGCGCACGTCTAACCGCCAGGAGACAAAGGTAAGGTTCAAATAACCTTAAAACAGCGTTCTCAAAAATTCTCCCATGTATCGTGAATACTTTTGGGAGCCCCCTGTACAATAGCGATAACAAATACGCATTAGGCAAATGGAAGTGCAGGATGTCCCAACCGAATTTGTAACCTGCGTACTTAAGATAACGCGCGGAAAGTAGAAACATATCCATAGCCCTAAGAAGGTCCAAGGTTGACGGCCAGCCAGAACCCAAGTTTATGGGAAGAGGTAGGACCTTAATGCCGTTAGTAAGCCCCAGGTCAGACACTAGATCCTGGTTTACCGCAATCCAAACTCTCATGTGACTTGACTGGTACTTGGCCAAAGAAAGCACTACCCGAACAGCCCCCCAAACCCTATCAGAAAGAACCACATGGCAGACAGACACAGACTTTTTCATTTGATCATCATCCCTTGTGGTTATGGGACCTCTTTTGGGTTAGCATGGCCCATTTATAGACTCACCAATAAAGCAACGGACCACTGCGCGAGACAGCTTCTGATCGGACATTACTAACATATAAGCATGCTCCTGAAAATAAGTCATTCTAACATGATCAGGATACCACAAGGTTGTACATAAAGGAATTCGTATTCCATTTCATCACTTTGACTGTCTACCATAAAGCAATAATGTATCAGAAAAGTGCCATTTTAATATCGATGGGGCCAGACTATTGAGGGTGTAGAGCAATGCTAGATACATCTGATACAGCATTACGTTTCTGCTATCACAGGCTGTAAGAGGTGACCTCAAGGTCTTTGCGGGGGTTGAAAGCTCTACTTTTGCTGCACAGGTAGACTTCCATGCCTGCTTCTACTAATCTCCTTAATAACGAAGTTATGTTGCGGTTACTTCCCACATGGACCTCCATAACTATTTTTCCTATCTGCTCTAGTGTCGCGAGGGGTGCGTAGCCTATCACATTATGTTCCGACCCCTCAATATCCATTTTGATTAAATCTATAGGTCCGAATTCACTTATTATGTCTTCTAATGTGATGGCTGAAACGGGACTCATAAGTTGGTTCCCTAAGGAATCATTGGTTACAGCTCCGATGTGGGTATATATGCGCGTGGAACGTTGCGCCCCACTCTCGAAGGTAACCAAGCCATACTTATAAGGTGTGCCAGCGATCAGGGGCGTTAGTCTCCATGGGATCGAAGATATCTTGTCGCTCAACGACCTAATCATCCGCAAGCTTCGGAGGTGTTCCGCTTAAATTATATATCGCCTTCCTCTTATGAGGGGATTGGAGCTGAGTGAGATTGCTCGCCCTAATGATAAGGCGCCTCTGGCCTTCTCACTATTCTCTAGGGGTGCCCATAGGCAAAGAGAAACTCACTCAAGTCTGCAGAATCCCCAGCTGCACGAGTCAGCTCATGTCTATCTATCCCCCCAATAGAGCCTTTGGGGATGACAACGGGGTCACAAGAGATACTCAAATGAGTCCATTGAGCGAAATAAATGATGTTGACACTATGGATTAGTAAGGTTAAAAGTGCACTAGCTAGTCGTTACTTGTTTGACAACTGGTTCGCATTATTGATTAGTTATGCATTAGTTAGGCTTGGCTTTAATGCCAAACTTAAAGCTAGGATTAGCGACCGCACCATCGAGATTGACCCAGAGGTCTTTGCGCATTTAGTTAGTAGTTTCTCACGTCGTCAGATTAGATCTATCAAGAGCGTTGCTAATAAGCTGTTTGTAAATGATGTGGAGGTTAATGACATTAATGATGTGGTACATGATGTCAAGACCTTTGCTAAGGTACTCGGTTGGAATTATGATGATGTATCTAACTGCTGGGTTAAAAATGGTGTCAGGTTTAGGCATATGCACCAATCTATACTCGGGGTTTTTGACTATGGCGAATACCAACATTTGAATGTTAATGGCAGGGTGGTTTATGACATTGGTGCATTCGTTGGCGACTCGCCCATTTACTTCGCCCTGAAGGGCGCTAAGAGGGTCATTGCCTTAGAGCCTAATCACGAGGCTTTTAAGGAGATGCTGGAGAACATCAGACTCAACAAACTTCAGAACGTGATAACGCCTGTCAATGCTGGTTTAGCAGGCAAACCAGGATATGCGTTGAAGATGTTAAGGGGAATGCGTACTCAACCCACTTACCATAGAGTTGGCGAATGCAATTGTGAAATCCCCGCAATTACCTTAGGCGAACTAATCAGTAAGTACGGCCTCGATAATTACGCCGTTTTGAAAATGGATTGTGAGGGTTGTGAATACGATATAATACTTAATGATTACGAGCACGTAAAGGCATTTAAGGAATTAATCTTTGAATATCACGAATACGCTGTAAGTAAACCCGTATCGAAGCTCCTGAAAGTATTGGGTCAAGATTACCACTGCAAAGTTCTAGAGAGGCATAAGAAGTGGGGAACTGGGATCGTGTATTCCGTCAGGAGGTAGGTAGTCGAACCTGTTTCTCATGGCATAGCCGCGTAATCTAAGGAAATGGATAAGGGTAATTGCTTGCGCACGTAGGAATAGAGACAAGCTGACGCTATGCGCCTAGCCTTTGCTTGATACAATAGCCAGGATTGCGCTGCCCCTTTCCACTCTTTGAGGAATTTTTGGAGTCCTGTGGCCTACTGATGAGCAAGGTAATGATTATTGTGAAGGGAACTGGTTTCGCGGCCTCGATTCGGAAAGCGTTGACATCCTCTGAGTCTTGGATGGGGGATCGCCTCAAGCGCAGTCCGAGTTTTTGTGATGTTGAGGCACATGTATTGAAATCGATAACCGTTATAAATCCTAAGTTCCAGGTCTGGGGGTAATGAGGGAAGGGCTGTCCATCTCATGGAGGGTCTTGGAGGCGGTTAAGCGTAGGGCCTTACAGGAGCGGGTATACTTCAGGGCCCTCGACCCCTTCGAGAGGACCATCCTCGACCTCAGCATCCGATGCCGGGTCACCGCCAAAAGCAGAGTGCTCCTCAACATCATAAGCAAAATAGTGAGCAAGATTTTCAACGCCCTTATCTCCTTCATGGAGCGCCTCGAGGTCTTGGGGAGGCCCCTGGCCCAGAGGATGGCAGCCCTGGCCTGTGAATGGGGTAACCGCGAAGCGCATAGGTGGGCCTCTGACCGGGGCTACATGAGATACCTGGGCCTCCTAACCTATTCAACCAAGAGACTCTTCAGACTATAACCCTTTGAATAGGGCAAGCCAAGTGAAGAGCTTCGGAAGTATCACCAAGCCAGAAAAATAGCACCAAACCAGTGGGAGTTTCCGCAACTGCGAGGATCCTTCGAAAAATGCATGATAGGGGAACGAATAGGATTAACCTCGATGTTGCAATGGGAGCGAGGTTGCAATGGAAGCCAGCGAAGAATCATTACTCATAACCAATAGGAGTGTAATATGTTTGATAGTAAGGGTGAGTATTTGAAACAATTGTGCAATAAGCAAGGAGGGGAGGTTGAAATACATCCTAGCGCCCTGGGGTCTTGGTTAGAAAAGGAAAATCTTTTGGGCTATTAAATTCCAAATTTTTCAATTTGGCTCATTTATCTAAGCCACACGATATAACAATTAAAAAGATTCTCGTTCTTTCTACAGACGCCTGGTTGGACAGATTGCATGGAGCCTCGATAATTGGTCTCTTCAAAGCTCTTACTAGATTAAAATATCAAATCAAGGTTATATTGCCGTCTACCAGTAACAAAATCGTTGAAAGCGGACCTCTATCAGTAATAGGTTTAAAGGTTAAGAGATATATACCAATTTTTACGTCACTCTCTTTGTATTGGAGGAGTCTGAGATATATGCTCAACGAGGGTCACCTAGTTCTAATATTTGACTTTCCTATGTTGCCCCTGTTCTTACTTGGTAAGATTCTTCGGAAAAGCAGAGGTATAATGCTGATTTTAAGCAGGCCCCTTGGTGAAAAGGGATTTCTTGGAATGATTCGTTTTTTCCTCTTCAGACTATCTCTTATACTTGGAAAGTTTTTCGTTAACGCGTTTACAGCGATAACACCCTTCGAGGCGTCACAGTTCTGTTCGTTAGGAAAGATTCCGAATAATAAGATTATAGTAGTACCCTCTCCACTTGGAGAACAGTTTGTTGAGTTCGATTTTCTTGAAGATGCAAACAAACTTCGGCTTAAATTGGGGCTTGATATGACTGTAGGGAAAAAACTCCTCCTCTACCATGGTGTCTTAGATGAAAAAAGAGGCGTTCTCAAGCTGGTAGAGCTTTTCCACAAGCTATTTGAAGTGGATGATAGAATAACACTCCTATTGGTCGGTGATGGCCCTGCGAGAGAAGATATAAAACGCTTTATTCAGCGCAATAAAGTCAAAAACATAATTTTTTTGGGACCGATTCCCTATTTAAAAATGCCAGAGGTAGTCGGAGCCTGCGACATAGGCTTAGTACTACTCCCAGATCATCCTTGGTGGCGATATCAATGCCCCACCAAACTCATCGAGTTTTTGGCATTAGGTAAGCTAGTGATAGCAAGCGATTTGCCCGGAATAAGATGGGTAGCAAGAAACTCTCCCTTAGTTTATTATTTAGGGGAGCTATCGAGGCAATGCTTCGAAGAAGCAATAAGAAAGGTGCTGACTCATAAAGGTAGTTCCAAAGATAGATTACAGACTCGCCTAGAGATGATTGATAGATTCTCCACTCATTCCTTGGCCTTGAAACTAGATGAGATAGTTGAATCCTTGCGAATTCAGCATTCTATACAACGGATCTACCATCGTTTTTAAAGGCCGCGGGGCTCTATTCTCATTTTTGAGAAGACAGTACTCCGTTCTACCTCCCAGCAAAGAGCATCCAGAGATGCTAATTACGATTATACCTGAATGTCGCCTTGTTCAGCCTAGCAATGTAATAAAGTTTTATGATACCTTTGTGGGGGATAGTTTCATCCTTTTAGACTACAAGAACTTTTACGTCCGATTATCGGTACCCAATAACACGGTGCATCTCGAGATAATCTATCCAGAGGACTCAGTCATTAGAGGTAAAATGGCTGATTTTCTATTTAGAATCAAAAACCGCTTCTATATTTCAAGATTTGAGGAAATCGCTTTTGGGACCACATATCTCCTGGAAGCTGTCTTCCTTTCCTTCCTGCAAAAAGACAGAACCTTATTACATGCAAGTTGTGTCGTCGATGACAACGGCAGGGCGTTAGCCATTGCTGGTGAATCTGGCATCGGAAAAACGACGCTGGCTTTAAAGCTGATAACTAAGGGAGGTTGGAAATTTCTGAGCGACGATATCTGTTTCTTAGGACGCAATGGAGAAGTATCTTTAAATCCCAGATACTGTGTCATATATCCGTACGTGGTTCAAACAAATAGCGTATATCTTCGCAATCTCTTAAGACATCGTTCTCTTCTTGATAGGTTACACTGGACGATCCTACAGAGACGACCATTTAACAAAACCGTTGCAAGATACGTCTCTCCAGCTGAACTGTTAGGTGCAGATAAAATAGGAAGCCAGGGGAGATTATTTAGGCTGATTTACTTGTCCAAAACAAATACCAATGAAATTACGGTCTCAAATGCCAGTAGCAATCTATTATCTAAGTGGTGCGCTTCGATCCTTTTCAGCGAATACAATTACTTCTTTAAAAATTACTACTTTTTCAAGTTGTCGCATCTTCCCATGAAGGGACTAGCTGATATTGTTAATAGGTGCAGAATAATCTATAGAGAAGCTTTCGATTCAGTTGATTGCAAATTGATACGCATTCCTTCTAACATGAAGTATAATGCTCATACAATAGAAGAGGTGCTTTCCAGAATCATGTGGTTATGATAAGAGGTTAATGTTCCTGATGCCGCACTCGTTTCCTTTCTGTTTGAGGAAGACCTCAGAAAGCAGATACGGTATGATGATAAGAACTCTAAAAATGAAGCTAGTCCCGAAAGTGGGGAATGAAGAGAGGCTTCACTATCATTGTTGATGATGCTGCGCGTCAGACAGGGGGCTCATAGACGGGCGAACCTGGTCCGAGATGACGAAGCCCCCTGTGGGGAATAAGCGCCTGGCAGTACCCACCCCTATTCCCACTGTTGCTGCTCGCCCTCACCCCGCTCGTGGGAAGCGAGGTACTCTCGCTGAAGGTGCTGGCTGTTCTCCTGTACTCGGTCCAGCCCACCCCCATATACCTTGTAGCTGAGAAGGTCACGAGGAGCAGGCCTGCCGCGCTGGCCGCAGCCTTCACCGCCTCCCTTTCCCCCATACACTCGGAGATGCTGGGGTGGGGCGGCTACCCTAATAAACGCTGAAGAGATTTGTAGGAGGATGCTTTGCCCTCCCATGCATAGCTGGATGAGCCCAGAAGACGCAGAATACGTAGTCGAAAAGCTCGCTGAGGCGCTGGCCGAGGCCTAAAGCATGGTTGTGCTCGTGACGGGCGGGTCAGGCTTCATAGGGAGCCACCTTGTAGACAAGCTGCTCAAAGAAGGATATAAATTCGATTGGTAAAACTCCTAAGAGGCGCTCTTGCCTAAGATACTTTTGCATAGGTTCTAGAAGATGATAAAATCCAAGAAAGTCTTTATCATTACTGTGGACGATTGCGCACGTCCAAGCGTACCTTTGGATGGAAAAAGGCGTAATATACCCTTCGAGGCATACGAATGTGTTTTGAAACTTGCGAAAAAATATAGGATAAAGATTCGGCTAGCCGTAATCTCTAGATTCATTGATCTCTGCAATGTTTCAGGGATAGGGGCGCCAGTGTCATACGCCGAAGACCTAATCGAACTCGTGAATAAAAATCAAGGTTATCTAGAAGTGTGTTATCATGGATTTACACATTCATATAAATATTCAAAAGAACGGGAGTTGGCTGATCAATGGCCTCCAAATGCGGGCGAATTTTACAAGCTGGACTTAGATGAACGAGTTCCTTACGAAATACAATTAGATCACGTAAGGAAAAGCCATTTGATATTCCAAAGTATAGGATGGAAATTTCCGGAGATATTTGTTCCACCAAGCCATGCATGGGAGAGAGATGTTACAGATAAAATAATTAGGTCTTTTCAGGGAAAATACATTTTTTCCGAGCCGAGATTTAAGATAAACAACAAATGGTTCGATTTTGGAAGGAAGTCGAAATATTTGATATTTCTACCTAGAAAGTCACTAGGTCTTCGACATAACGAGATTAATTTAGCTAAGAGATTGAATCAGGTAAAAAGGAAAATCCTTTTAGATGCAGTGAAAAGTTATTTTGGTTCGCTTAGAGAAAACTTACGATTCCTCGACTATGTGACGCATATTGCCAACTTCATGCCTGAGAATTTTCCTTTTTGGGATGAACTGTTTGAGTGGGTGAGGGGCAATCTCCTTATGCATCTGGGTAAGGATAGCGAAGAGGCGATTCGTTACTATATGCACTTAACATCCGGTAGGTCGGCTGTTTAACGTTATTGCGAGAAGGCTAAGGTCCTGAAGCCTATGAGTAAAACAGACATTGAATACTTGAGGAAGGTGTTTTCTATAGGTCTTGGAATTTATGAAAATGTATTGCTATCTTACGGTATTGTATCCAAGAAAGCTATCTTAGATGTTGGATGCGGGCCTGGACAATGGTGCTTTGCAGCTAGTAAACTAAATCCTGAAGCGACTATTATAGGCATAGATCCCAATCCGACTTTCATAGACTTTGCAAATAGGTACAAGGAAGAAAATCATATAGATAATTGCACATTCATGCGAATGTCGTATGAAAAGATTCTAGAAAAATTCAATGTAGAGAGCTTCGATGTAATATTCTGTAACGGTGTGCTGATGTATATCGACGTTGAACTAGCGATAAAGATCTTCTCGAAGGTTCTTAGGCCGAGAGGCATATTGCTCATGTTACACAATCATCATGTCGGGTATTATCTTCATAGCTTGATAGAAGGACTGATTAATAAGGATTTAGAAAAATTCCTTTATTCTTTAAGGGTTTTGTTAGTATCGTCCCCTGCCCTGTATTTTCTTAAAAAATCCAAAGGTCATAAACCAATTTTCTTTTCGTATTTGTATCCAATAAGCAGAAAGTATGGTATCACGCTTTTCGAAGTTGAGACTAAACCGAAACTTCACAGTCTCGACGGGACTTCTTTCTTAGGTTTCCCCTATGTGAAATCGTTTATAGGCTTAAAGACGAAAAGATTTGTTTAAAGGAACAATGTCAATCGGTCCTTCAACCTTGATCTCCACGTGAATGGATATGAGGATTCTTATGTATTTATCCTCTTCTTATCCACTCGTTGGAGGTCGCGAGTTATATTGTGCTTTTTTGTCAAAGTATTTAATTAAAAGGGGCATTGACGTTAAAATTTATACAAGCCTCAGGACCTCCTTTCTAATTTTACGGACCATCTTAGGCGGTAATAAGGCAATTATCATAAAGCGACCAATCTATAGAACACCCTTACTGGCTTATTTTAGCTCATTGCGTGAACAAGCCACAGATCTCAGGAAATTGACGAGGTTGCTCCCAGAAGCAGATATTTTCCACGTGCACGTGCCCTCAAACTACTTCTGCTTTCCACCTGAACGCCTTGGCAAAGCTTCAGTTAAAATCAGAGGATGGATTTTGGCAAAAAGTCTAATTAGGAGACCGGCAGTGGCAACTGTTCACGGTACGCCTTCTGAACGCTATCCAGAAACGTATGATTACCTTAGAGAAGTTCGACATGTTGATCATGCAATCGTACTTTCGGAAGTTTCAAAATTATATTTTCTAAGGAAGGGGATCAAAGCTCAAGCTATATCTGTCATTCCTCCTGGCGTCGACGTTGAGATATTTTGTCCTGACAAATATGTTTGGCATCAGGAGAAGGGAGAATTCCTACGTATTCTATGTCCAACACGCATAGACCCGATGAAAGGATTAACCGATTTAGTGAAGGCGGTCAAGATATGCTGCAACAAAGGTGCAAAAGTCAAAGTGAGTATAGTCGGTGGAACGTTGAGTCAAGATTATGAGAGCCAACTAAAAGAATACATATCGTCGCTATCCCTTGGTCATATATTCAGTTTTTTGGGTGAGATACCATATACCAAAATGCCTGAACAATACGCGAAAAGCGATGTAGTCATATTACCATCATACTTCGAAGGTTTGCCTCTTTCTCTCCTTGAGGCGATGGCTATGAAAAAACCAGTGATAGCAACACGCGTTGGAGGTATACCAGAACTAATAACAAATAATGTTCAAGGGATACTCTATGAAGCTGGCCAAATTAATAGTTTAGCCCAGGCGATTTTAACGATGTACGAGTACCCAGACCTAAGGAGGAAGTTTGGCTTAGCTGGATACAACCTTGTTCATGAAAATTATAACTGGAATATTATTACTGAACGAATTTTAAAGATCTACAGACATTTAAGCTAGACTAAACTACCACAACCATTTAGTTCAAGCCACGGTTTTCTACTCTACAGTGATGCCCAAATAGATAACTTTACCTCTGGCTGCACGCTACTGCTTTCTTCATCGTCTTGTTTGTTTAGGGGACTGGGAAATAAAAGGCGGTTTGGTGAAGAATTAAAGCGTTTTCTAGAAGGTTTACTGGAATGCTCACTCGGATTAGGCTTTGCATATAAACAGGTGAATTATCTTTAGCCGCTTTTGCCGCCGCTATGTGCGATGTGGCTTCCTCAACTAATGAAGGGGGCTAGCAAACTCAAAGGAGGCCTTGCGTGTTTTGCCTCAACATGGGTCATGCTGACCGTTGCGGTATTGGCTTCGCTGATCCAAATTAAATGAGCTTAGTTGAGCAGAAGGCTTGAAAGTGCTCATAACGGGCGGAGCAGGCTTCATAGGGCATAACACGGCCCTCTTCCTTAGGGATCGAGGCGTTGACGTCACGGTCTTCGACAACCTCAAGAGGGCAACCAATTTTTCCCTTAAGAGGCTGAGGATTCATGGTGTGGAACTTATCTCGGGCGACGTGCTTGACACTGAAGTACTGCATAGGGCTGTGAAAGGCGTAGATGTAGTAGTGCACGCGGCCGCCTACATAAGCGCCGTGGAATCAATCAGGAAGCCCGCCTTGTACTTCGTAAACAACGTCGCTGGCACGGCTGCCGTGGCCGCAGCCAGCCTCCGTGGGGGTGTGGGGCTTCTGGTCTACCTTAGCAGTGCAGCCGTCTACGGCAATCCCGCGGTCCTCCCGATAAGCGAATCCCACCCTACACGCCCGGTGTCGCCCTACGGTCTAACGAAGCTTATGGGAGAGGATGCCATAAAATTCTACGCGGGAAAGGGCCTGGATTACGTCATATTGCGGCTTTTCAACGTCTACGGGCCGGGGCAGAGTGGCGCCTACGCGGGGGTGATAACTCGCTTCATGGAAAATGTCTGCAGGGGGAAGCCACCAATAATTCATGGGCATGGCGAGCAGACGAGGGACTTTATACATGTGTATGATGTTGCACGGTCTGTGTGGCTCTGCATGGAGCGGGGGGTGCGAAACGAGACCATCAACATCGGCTCGGGAAAGCCCACCACCATAAGGGAGCTGGCTGAGCTCATCATAAGGCTGGCAGACCTAGGCTTGGAACCGATATTCGTAAAGGCACGCCCAGGAGACATTAGACACAGCCACGCGGACATAAGGAGGGCTGAAAAACTTTTGGGCTTTAAGCCGGAGATCAGCCTTGAGAAGGGATTAAAGGAGTTGCTTGGGTACCTCAGAGCAAAGTATGCTTCCTGATCCACAATTTTCCTTGACATGAGCGCTGACTCGCCACCTAAGACATTCATCTTGCGTAAGGCATACGTAAAGGAGCCATCTTTGAAAGGAATATGTTAAGCTTCGAATTTCGCACAAGCTACCTAACCTACGGCTACCCACGGGATAACGAGTCGAATCTCGGCTCACCAGCCTTCTCCTAAGTAACGCGGTGGTCTAACTTGCCTTTGATCCTGTTATTGACAGTATTCGGCGACAGTATCCTTCGTCGATAAGCTCATGCTCATCTCATGATGATGATCGTTGGCTTCTGATTCTATCATACGTTTAAGCATCTTTTGAAATCGCCTGCAGCAGGTTTCACCGTGGGGCTCTCCTCGGAGCTCTACCCCTATGTATAGAGGGGTAGGCGCTGTGGCATAACACAATCAACTTCACCTTCGCATTATTCCCTTGGATCTCCATGGCTTACTTCATGAGTATGCTCACGAGGCGCCATACGACTGTTTGAACTCCTAAGGAGGAAGGTTTAGGGTCTCCTTTCACCCACCAGCCGTATGGGCTAAGCTTAAGGGTTAAGCCCAAGAGGCGTCGTATAGAACGAGGGGTTCGTGGACCGGAGGACAGGAATTGATCTGACACCAGTCATACCTTGTGGGGCAGTTAATGGTGCGGGGCAAACATCTCTGGTGCACAGGCCCTCCCTCGATGCCGAGGAAATATACAGGCTGATCAAGATGAGCTTTGATTGGACCTTTTCATTCATGGAGGCCAGCCACGCCTTACGCCGCAAAGAAGACCTCGGCTGGCTTCCTCCGCATGGCCTATCATCGGGCTTCTCCACCCGGTCTCGGGGAAGTGAGGGCAGGGTAACGGGGACCGCCAGAGCCGTGAAGACGTTGCACGTTCACTTAACAAATACGGCTTTGAATGTTGGAGACTAAAAGGCATACTGAAGGACGAAACTATAAAGATAGCAGCTAAATACAACAGAAGCATATACGATGCGAGTTACTTGGCATTATCCATTTTGACGAAGGCTCCATTTTACACTGCCGATGAGGAACTACTAAGTAAGGTTAATGAACTAAAAATTGCAAAGCATTTAAAAGATTTATCGATATGCGAGCAAGAAAACCCGCCTCAGTTATAAGTAGATGTTGAACTTTGTTGCGGTACATGCGGCGAAGGTTTAGGGTGGCTTTAGAGGCTGCTGAGGAAGGGGGTTACGTGGTTAGGTACCTTGAGCTGCCTGTGGCTAGCCAGGGTGAAACGAGGGAGGAGGCCTTAAAGAACATTAAGGAGGCCATAGAGGGCTATTTTGAGGCTAAAGCGGGGCTTCTAAGCGGTAAGATCAAGGGAGGTTCTGTTAACTCTTAGGGAGACACTCCCTTTCACTTAACTCCCTGCTATCGACTTTGAGGATTACTTTGGCGTTCCTCTACTTAACGCGCTTCTCTTGGCTTCTACCCTAAACATCTCATTCTAGGCTTCCATTACCTCTTTTACGCCCACAACTTCGTCCTCAGTTTCGATAGCTTCTTTCTCGTCTTCCAAGGGCTCGGCGAGGGATGAGCCTATCAACGAGCCCCCTATACAGCCGTCTTATCTCCCTAAGCAGTGCCAGAACATCGGACACCGCCAGTACCTGGGAATGAAACTTCTCTTCGAGATTTAAATATTTCTATGACTTCAGGATGTCATTAATTTTCCGTAAGGAGACAGCTCCCCTCTTTTCCTAAAGAGCGGTTGCCTCACCTGTGCTGCTCGGGTGAAGCTTCACAGTCATAGGGAGCCGCATTTGAAAGCAAGCTTCATCCTCCAAGCCCTCCAAAATCAGCCCTCACCATTTACATTCAACATCAGAGACACAATCCTCGCAATCCTCAGAGAATTGGCCAACAGGAGGATTAAAGGAGAAACTCACGGAATCGGCGACACCTACGAGATCAAAATCCTGCAGCTGGCAGAGACCTACGAGAAGCAAATCAAAGATCTTTATAGGCTCTCTACCTGTAAACGGGGTATATGAAACTGGAGCAGGCAACGGCGGACGTGGAGCTGAGCCACGAAGGCAAGGTCGTGAGGCTGAAGGCCCTACTGGACACGGGCGCAAGCGCGAGCATCATCACGAAGAGGCTTGCAGACGAGCTCGGGGTCTTCATCCCTCTGAAGGAGCCCTATGAGCTCAGGACAGCCGATAAGGGCGGAAGGCTGAGGATCATAGGGATGTGTAGGGTCGGCGTCGTGTTTCAGGGAGCCGAGGTGCCTGGAGGAGCTGTCTTCGAGGTCGCCGAAAACTTGAGGGGAGATGTCGAGCTGGTGATAGGCAGGCCTGAGATAGACAAGTGGGATATAGTATTCACGCCTGGGGGGCCCAGGCCCAGGAAGGTGCCGATAGAGTTCGAAATAATTTAGCTGGAATGTTGTTTCGTGTGACTAATTGAGGCCTGAGATGCCATCATGGCCGTGACCCACATGCCAGTATGAAGCCCGGGATCTTCTCCTCGACGCCCACCAAGGACTACGATAGGGTAACGATGCACGGAAACGGGAGAAGCTTGATGAGGCTTCACGTTGGGGGAAGTGGCGCTCAGGGAGAACGGACTCCACTATATCGACCTCCTGTAGGACGCGAAGTCAAAGATGTGGACACCCACATTAAAGCCCCTAAGGCCATCGCCACCCAGTGCCAGGTGGCTAAGGAAAGGACCGATGGAAGGCCCATGCAGGTCCACTCCAAGGGGCACGAGAACCAAAGCCCACCCCTCGGGTCGTCGGGCCTGGGAAGGGTTACCCTGGCCAAGAAGTAGGCTAAATCCTCCACGAGAACCGAAGATACGAGCCAGGCCGTGAGCGAGAGCAGGTTCGACTTCAACCTCTCATTCGATGAGCAGGAGGATATTACGCCGACCAGCAGGAAGACTGGCAGCATCACGAGGTAATGGTACGGGTAGAAGTGCCCGAAGGGCATGGGTAACGCGCTGAGCGCTGAGTCGATCAAAGGTCTTAGGGGCTCTATCACCCGGTACTCGAGGAGGCCGTAGGCGCTCCCGAAGAGTAGTGAGGAGAGCACCCTAGAGGCCCCCTGGCTATGAACTGAGAACGATAGCAAAACTGGCCAAAACGTCCATCTTTAACGTGCTTATGAGTATAACCGTAACGACGCAAATCCGATGCACATCGATTAAGGGCGTGAGTGTAAAAGGCATGGGCTAAGGATAGGGCCCAGAGCTTCGGGATAAATGGCCTGTGAAAGACGTGGGTATCCAGTTATCCACCACTATCACCTCCAACTTGCGGGGGTCCTCGCTCATCCCCAAAGGTCACCGGTAACCCTGTGATCCATCCCATGGGCCTGTGGCTGAATTGGACCCACCAAACACTGTTTTCCCCAGACTCACTTTAATTAACATGCACAGATAACTAGGAAAGTGGGGAGTCCATGGTTGATGCGGATGATGCTTCGGAGGGGCTGAAGCGGCTGAGGGAGGAGCTTCATGGGGATGGCAACGTGCTTCTCGCATACGTATTCGGCTCCTACAGGCACGGCTACACCACCCCCCTGAGCGATGTGGATGTGGCGGTGCTCCTCAAGGACAACAGCCCTGACAGGCTGGGCGACCTGTGGAGCAGGCTTGCGAAGGCCCTGAGGATCAGTGAGGACAGGGTGGACCTCGTGGACCTGACAAGGGCCCCCCTCCGCCTGAAGCACCATATTGTCCAGGGAGGCTTCAAGCTGGTAGATAGGGGGGGCTTTGAGGAGAGGCTGAGGGAGGAGCTGGTATACAATTATCCCGAAGCCAAGGGCCTGCTGGACTCCACCTATGCAGAGGGCGTGAGGACCCTGAACTGTGAAGTAGACAAGGGACTCTTAAAGTCGAGGATTTTCGAGCTCCTGGAACGCATAGCCGCGCTGAAGGAGGACATATTGAGCAGGCCGGGGGAGCAGGTTGTCGCATCCAGGCTCTACAGAAGCTCCATGGAGAGGCACATGCACGTGGCGATAGAGGTGATGCTGGACGCGTGCCGCCACATCGTATCAGCCAAGAAGCTGGGGATTCCAGAGACATACAGGGACCTCATCAAGCTGCTCAGGGACAACGGCATACTGCCCGCTGGGCTCGCGGCTGAGATGGAGAAGTGCGTGGGGTTGAGGAACCTACTGGTTCACAGGTACATGCTCATCGATTACGGGAGGTTATATGAGGAGGCCAGGGGGCTCCCAAAGGTGGCCGAGGACTTCGTGAAAGCCATGGAAAACCTGTTGAATAGGGAGTGTTAAGCAACCCCCCTGCCGAACCCAACTCAAAGGGTTTTAATTCCGGCCGCTCACCGGTGACGTAGGATTATGAGCGTGACTATCCCTAACAGGCTCCTCGAGGAGCTCGTCAGGAGGGGTGTGGATGCAGAGCCCCTCATCGTAGACTTTCTAGTCAAGCATCTGAAGCTGGATCCCCAAATCGCCGCCGAGTCTCACCTGGAGCTCGCATCCAGGTACCTGGAGGAGGGCAGGAAGCTCATGGAGAGAGACCCCGCACAAGCCAGCGAGAAGCTCTATAAGGCTGCGGAGGAGTCTGTGAAGGCCCTCGCGACCTACTTCGATTTGAGGGAGGTCCTTGAGGATGTGGAGAAGAGCGGCAGGTGGAGTGTTGGGAGGCTGGAGAAGGCTGTCGTGAAGATCTCGGAGAGGGTGGGGGAACAGTTCAGGTCCTGGTGGGACGCCGCGTGGGCGCTGCATGTCTGGGGCTTTCACGAGGCCAAGTTCGACCATGAGGATGTGAGGGTGAGGCTGCCGGATGCGGAGAGGATGGTTTTAGAGGCCCGGAGGATCATTGAGAAGAAGTGACTCCGAGAGTAGTGAAGGAGATGTGCCACGTTGAACTCGGAGCACCCACACATGTGATCAAGGTTCTCAACGACACATGTGGCTTTCCCGGTCAATAGCGAAGGCTTTACCTAGCCTAACATCCCTCCCCCGCTCATTCGGCCTGAACTTCCCACCCAGCTCTCCTCAAAGCTTCGATTAAGGCTTGAGCCCCCTCCCTAGTAATCACGGTAAAACTGAAGGTCCTTCCGGTTTCCTTATCCTCAACAGCGAAGCTCCCGTCATCCCTGCCGAGCTTGCAGACGGCAACATAGCGGGCCATTCAAGTCTCTATACTATGCCGGGAGCTAAAAAACTATTGCCTTAGGCCATGTTCCACCCCGTTATGCCACGGATGTGCAGAGAGGAAACTCGCCTTTTCTAGGGCTTATATTATAAGAAGACAATTTTCTTGCCAATATATCAAAGTTATGACGACGAAATCAGTAATTAGATTGGCTTTCGGGCATCTTCAGCAGTTAACAGCTTATATGGAGAGGGCCAAATAGTGCAGAGTTAAGCGTGGCTGACATGGGATTCACCCACATAAAGGTCCGAGTTTACAGCGCCGATCTAACCCGGTGGGAAGAGACGGAGGTTTTGGTGGATACCGGGGCACTATTTACGTCAATATCGCGTGCCGCCCTCGAAAGGCTGGGGCTTAGGCCCGTTGCCCGGCAGAGGCTCAGAGTTTATGGTGGGGGAGTCGTTGAGCGCGATGTGGGGGGAACGGCCCTGGAGTACGGCGATCGGCGCGCCGTGGTCCCAATAGTGTTTGGTGAACCCGAAGATACTCCTGTGCTTGGAGCCACAGCCTTGGAAGCCCTGGGCTATCAGATAGACCCTGTGTCGAAGCGGTTAAAGCCCATCGATTTGCTGATGATATAATATTGCCACGGAACTTCTGGCCCAGCTGGTTTCGGGCGCCACCTCCCTGAGCCTTCTGGCGGTGGCCTTCGCCCTCGCCTCCAAAGCCTTCGCCCTGGCGGTAGGGGAGAATGAGGGGGTGCTGACGAAGGCACGATGGGCCTCCCTCCCCCTAGCCCTCCTCTCACTCCTCCTGCTACCCCTTCCCCCCTCTTGAGATAGGGCTGGGCATCGCCATCGTACTCCTCTACCTCACATACCCAGCCCTCATCAGGGCCCGGGAGAGGCCGCCCCTTGACATCCTCTATCACGGCTCCAGGTACGCCCTCCTCTTCCTCTTCGGGGTCTCGGGCGAGCTCCTGGCCGGCCTGGGCGCGAGTAGACCTGTCGTTGGGGGCACGGCCTCCCTCCTCGGCCCCAGACTCACGAGGCTTCTCTTGTCTACGCTGCTGGGAGGCCTGCTCTTCAGCCACCTCTTCGACCTACCGCCCCCGGTGGGGATGAGCCTCCCAGTCCCCCTCATCCTATCCCTCCCGCTGGCCCTCTACATCTCCAGGCCCGTCGTGAGGGGTGTGGCCAGCCCCGGCGGCGTGGTCCGAAGACGAGAACTTGTCCTATCCACCCTGATGGTGGTCGCCATACTCCTGGTCCCCCGGTTACACGGGTCGACATCAACCTCAACACCCCTGGTGAGGACCACTCCGTGATCGTGGTCATGAAGACCCTGGTGGCGGGCAGGTGGTCCTGGGACGTCCCCTGGATCATATTCGACTTCAGAGATGAGGGCAACTACTACTATCTACTCCTCCACAAGGGCGGCCTCCTCGAGCTCTCCAGGGTATCCGATGGCAGGAGGGAGCTCTTCCTCGCCGCCGCACAAACACACCTATCGCCCTTCGACTGGCATGAATACCGAATAGACCTCACCGGCGGCCAGATTAAGGTTTTGATAGATGGGGCCGAGGACCTAAGATCTAAGGTTAAGCGTTCATGCCCCAAGAGTTACCAGAACAGGGCGTGGTAACTGTGACTACCATATCGGTTACAGAAGATGTGAAAAGGGCGCTACTTAGGCTCGCATCGGAGCTGCAGCTAAAGCTGGGGAGGAGGGTTGACCTGAACGACGCCATAAGATACCTCCTCTCAAACCGGATTAGGCGC
>Ga0209143_1000372_pt1 | contig 22006 bp, 21 predicted proteins | sample FaiFalFF_MnMetaG_3_FD_184739 | JGI IMG/M metagenome (GOLD analysis project Ga0209143, IMG submission 184739) | Freshwater microbial communities from Yellowstone National Park, Wyoming, USA - Fairy Falls B (FF_Mn_B) MetaG (SPAdes) (version 3) | ecosystem: Environmental > Aquatic > Freshwater >...
AGAGTCGCAAACGCAGAGGTCAGAGCTTTGGCGGCCGTATTCGATTTCTTCGAAACATTAGATGAACTACATGACGCTGGAAAACCTAACGTTGCAGGAGCAGTTTGGGTGATGTTTTTCAGCATGTTGCTCATTGAGCTTCCGAAGGAGGATAGGAGAGAGTTCATGGAAGCAGTTCTGAGGTTAGCGGATGGGATTGATAAGAAGAGCGAAGCAGCTGAATAGAAGCGTAAGGGAAGGGTTTTGAGCTATTCATCTACGAAACAAGAAAATTCCTATCAGTATCTTCGCCTATGAAGACCCTTGAACCCCATTGACTTAGAATTCAGGTATTATAAGCTATCCGCTGAGGAGAAGGCTAGACTTCTCGACTTCTTGAGGAAGAGGCTTGAAGGCATAGACGACATGATATTCGCCTATTTGCATGGAGGGTTTTTGGAGAGGAGCTTCTTCAGGGATGTTGATGTAGCTGTCTGGATAAGCGATGTGGAGAAGGCATTCTACTATACCGTTAATTTCTCAGCCAAGCTTGAGGTTGAGGCCGGCCTTCCAGTAGACCTGCATGTGCTGAACGAGGCACCCCTACCATTCAAACACCACGTCTTCACTACAGGGATGCTCCTATTCTCGAAGGATGAAGAACTGAGACATAGAATCGTAGATCAGACCATTAAGGAATACATAGACTTGAAGCTGAAGGAAAAGCTGAGCACCGAAAAGATTGGGTAGAGCTATAATAGCTTCAAAACCGCGAGCAGTTAGATGAGAGTGGTCACGGTCCACTACCCTTCGATAGTCTTCGATGTAAGGCCGAGTACTACGAGGCAGCGGTTGACAATAAACGTTGAATAAGATCGGTGTTGTTAAGGCCCTAACGCTGCTGCTCTCAGCACTTGCAGCAGTATTACCGATCATTTACGGCCTAGGCATTCATGGCTGGAACATCCAAGCCATGGTCACACCCTTGTACAATCTTCCAAAAATAGACTTCCGCCTAGAGTCTTCAGGTCTCAGGTTTGACGGGAGGTATCTCTACGCTGAGTTCAAGCTCACCAACCTAGGGGAGGTTAAGGTGGTGTTTGAAGGGTTTAATGCAGAAGCCTACGGCCCCGACGGGAAAGCTCTCGCCCCAGCAGCGCTGGATAAACTCGTTACCTCCCAACCGGGATCAACAGAGATCCTAACCTTGAAGGTGGAGGTTGGAGAGGCGGCCTTAAGCAGGTTTGCATCCTACCTCATGGAGGGCCGGGATAGGATAAGAGTAGAGGTTAGGGGAGAATCTATAATACGTGTTTTCGGGTCAAAGGTCACAGCACCAATATCATCATCATTCGAAATCAGCTTAGCGGACATCCTAAAGCGATAAGGTAGCGGTATGACGCTATGGTTCTTGTGAAGGTTCTCACGCTAAACAATAGGTTTAACCTGCTGGGTATAGCCTCATCCCTCCTGCTCTTCTACACAGCTCTGTCTAACAGCCCATGGTGGACGATGGCCGGGGGGATGGGGGATGGTTTCACCTTCTCGGCCGAGGTGTCCCCCTTCAACATAGCTGTACAAGTCTTAGGAAAGCCGGTAACAGTACCGATACTGCCGTACCTAAACCTAGCCGCAAGACTCAGCATCTTATTAGCAGCCGCAACGATCTTTGTAGGCTCCTTGCTGGCTGGAAAGCCGTGGTCAAAGCCGCTGATGAGCTTAAGAGGTCTCACACTGCCAATCCTGTTCCTAGCGGGGCTTTTCATAGGGCTGAATCTGGCCAAGTCGTTCGTGGGTGTGGGCCCACCGCTGGTCGGAAAGTTCACCTTAGAGTATTCGATTCCCTACGCTGGCGGGAGAATAACCACCGAAACCCTGGCGGATGCAACGCTCACCCATGAATACTGGACTGCACTAGCCGCTGGGATATTATCTGCTATAGCCAAAACAGTTCATGGCAGGATATCTGAATCGCTGTAGATGCCTGAGCTGGTTCTACACTTCGCCATACCTTTCGCCCTAATAGCGCCTGTTCTTGGGATAAAGAGGGCGCTGTTAGCGGGCTTCGCAGCTATCCTGCCGGACATTGATGCCTTAATGTATGTACATAGATCCTTCACGCACTCAATACCGCTTCTCATGATACCGGCTATACTCTCCTTGGTTACATCATGGAAAGCCGGGAAAGGCTCACATACTATGGCTGCATGCAGTCTATCACTTCTAAGCCACCAAATCCTAGATTTATTCCAGTCACCTACACCGATACTGTACCCGCTCTCACAGTATTCATACCATCTCTCCGTGAAAATGAACACCCTGATTTCTGAGAAAATTGTTCCGGAGCTCTCCATAAGAGTTAATTTTGAAACTACAAATTTCTCAAGATTTCAAACGTTCGATGCACCGATATTTACAGACGTAGGGTTCATAATATCACTGATGCTAATTGGTTTCCCTTCACTGTATTACATTACAAACACCTTACGTCATACAAACCTATCTAAAGAACCTGGCTTCCATAGAGGACAGTTAGGTAAAACAATTGATGTAAACGATGTAGGGAAACCCCAGAGAGGTTGTATACTATTCGTTTCTGCGTACCCGCCGGACAAGGGTAGAGCTAGCTGTTACGCTCAAACGTACGTGGAGACTGTTGTTAAAAGCTACAAAGTTAAATTTACTGTCTTAGTTGATTCTGAGCTGGCGGAGGCATCCTCAAGACTTGTAGCCTTTAAATCGGCATGGCGTGTAAACAACATATTGAGCATTTTGGCGTTGTGGATGAGGGTTGTTTTTTCTAAAAGCAGGCTAGCTCACTTCAATTTATGTCTAACAACGTTTGGGCGTGGGAGAATCATAAACTTTCTAGGTCTGCTGAGCGTCTTCTACGCAAAGCTTAGTGGCAAGAAAGTTGTTGTGACACTGCATAACGTTCATGAATCGGCTACTTTAGAAATGTGTGGTCTTCGCGACACATTCGTAAACAGGCTTGGTTTGCTTTTAGCTACGAAGCTTTTAACAATCTTCTCTGACGCAGTAGTAGTATTGGTAAGGCTCTACAAATATATATTGGAGAAACGTTATGGTGCAAAAAACATTCACTTTATACCACACGGAGCGTGGTTCTTGACAGATAAACCGACGTATAAGGTTCATAATGACGACAACACACTGCGGGTTTTATTTCTGGGATATATAGCACGATACAAAGACCTCCAGCTCCTGGGAGAGGTTATCTCCGAGATCAAAGATGCTGAATTACTGATCTCCGGCGATTTACATCCAAACGATGTGGTGAGTACAAGGCGCTTCCTCTTAGAGCTGCTCAAAAACGAAAGAGTACGTTACCTAGGCTATGTCAAAGACGAGGACCTCCCCTCTCTAATCTCCCGTATCGATGTGGTATTCCTGCCCTATCTAATGTCGCCGGGAACAAGCGGGGTTGTACATCTTCTCAGCTGGCTTGGAGCCCCTTTCATAGCCTTCCCAACACCAGAAATGAAGGAGCTGGTAAATGAAGGAGCGGGAATAATTTTGGTTAATAGAGATAAGGAGTTAGTTAAGAAAACCCTTACCGAGTTCAAGCAAAACAGGAGACTTAGGGCTGAGCTTTCTTCAAAATCACGTGCGTTCGCAGAACGTAGGGCTTGGAGCAATGTAGCCAAGGAGTATCTAAAAATCTACTCCAAAGTACTGGGATCCTTGGTCGTATGAAGGCGAGCTCCCTAACAGCCTATAGAGTAAAAATTCTAACAAATACTCCTCTACTTCCAGTCCTAGCAAGCTTGGCGGTCAACCTTCCAGCCACTTTCTTGGAGGTTTACAGGTTTAGCTACGACGCATACACACACATTTTCCTCGCTGATCACTACAGGCGAGACTGGTTCAGCCTTTGGGACGGGAGGTGGTTCGGAGGCTTCAATGTGGCAAGCTACCCTCCCCTGACGCACCAGCTTATTGCTTCTATAAGCTTCCTAACCGGGATACAAACAGCGTTTCAGATTGTTTCGATCCTCTCCGCCACCGGTCTAACCTATGCCGTTTACCTGTATACCCGTATATTCTTACAGAAAAGTGAGGCGGTTTACTCAGCAGTCTCAGCGGCGCTTTTGCCCTCTGTTGCGACAACCCTCCATGGGTTCGGACAGCTTCCAACAATCTTCGCAGCGGCTACCTCTTTGATGGCTGCATGTGCCGTCAACAATTATCTGAAGAACCCGCAACCAGTTAGCCTAATTCAAGCAGTATCATGGAGCGTGGTTACGGCGGCAGCCCACCATTTGACGTTCGTGTTCTTCCTACCTGCAGCTTCCCTGCCTGTTATTTTCACACATATACGAATGGGGGTGAAGAACTTGCTTTACCGTCTCCTCATCTTCGGTCTGGCATCACTGCTGCTTACTGTGACCGTCCTTTCTCCCTTCATACAGTTCGTTACGTCTCAGTCAGAATGGCGTGAGATACCTCACGGCAGCCGCAAAAACATCTTCCTAGACTTCACCTCATCCACGGTATTCTTCTGGGGAATGTACAGCTTCACTATTTTCCTGCTGCCTTACGCCATAGCTATTGCCTACAGGAGAAGAGCCTTGCTCCCCATTCTCGTACTGGTAGTATTCAACTTCCTACTCGGCTTGGGGGGGACGACGCCCATCCCTAGACTCCTGCTCGGCCCCCTCTGGCTCATCCTCACTTACGACAGGTTCGCCTTCTGGGCCTCAGTACTATTTACGCCGTTCCTAGGAGTGGTTGTTAGGGAGAGGGTAGGGATATTTAAGAAACACCGCCCAGATATGGGCAGCCCTTCCACATCAAGGATTTCCAAAGCCGTCAGCTTGGCCATGGTATGTGGACTCGCCGCATCCTTCATCTCAGTCTCCTTCATAACAATACTGCTTAACCTACAGCCGATGAAAGTTGTATCAGACGAGCAGATAGAAAGTATAGCCAGCTTCCTCCAGAGAAACAAGGAGTGGAAGTACGTCACGCTTGGCTTCGACAACAAGCGTATACTACTGAACATAATGACTGACGCCCCGACGATAGACGGTGGCTACAATCAGGGGAAAACCAGCGAGCTTCTAAGATCGTCAGGTGTGGAAAGCGTCGATGCGGCGAAACACTTCCCCAACGGATTGACATTCCTTAGGAGGGTTATCGAGACGGAGGGGAACAACGGCCTCAAATACATAATTTCTGCAGACCAATTCTACAACCAAATTCTGCGAGACTATGGTTTGATACCTGTACTTACCATGCCCGGGGAGAAAGAAGTAATTGTCTGGGAGATCCCCGGCACCGCCAATGTGCCTGCATACATCAAGCCGGAGCAGGACCCTTTAGTGACTCTAAGCTGGGGCTTAGGCCCCATACTGCTTTTACAAGCAGCGCTGGCCACCACTATATTGAGATTTACCAAACGGGGCCATGAGCATCCGAACTAAGATACCGGCCCTCACGATAAGGGCTTCAGCAGCGGCAATCCCAATTATATGCACGGTAGCAGCTGTGAACATGTGGTACATCCTGTCATCAACACCTGTACCGCCCGGGAAAATGGCAATAGTTAACTTAGTTAGCCTTAGGGACCTTTTAGTTTCCAACCTCAACATAGATGCTTTAAGAACCCCATCCCTCATCGCGCTCCTCGTAATGTGGTTGGGAGGTTCTTCAGAGCTAAACGCTGTGAAGGCTTCGGCTGCTATAGGGTTCTCATTGGCACCCTTATCTGTGGCGCTCACAACATACGTCCTAACCAGGAATGCTGTATTATCCGCCTTGGCCTCCGTTGTCTCACTCTTCACACCGATGTTATATACCGTAGCCTTCTCCGGCGATTACACACTATTATACTCTGTGACACTTTTACAGACATTTCTAGCGCTAATGCTCGCCGTCCTCTCATCCCGCCGAATAACGCCTATGGCTGCAGCTCTGCTGGTCCTACCTTTCGCAGTGTTAAGCGACCGTGTCTCTCCAGCGCTTATGCTCCCCGCAGCCCTCTCTTTGGCCGTGCTTGCCCAAGTAAGGGGTCTTCAAGCCGGCCGGACCCTAGCTCTAGCCATCACGCTGATCGCGTTATCGCTGTTTCTCTTCCCGCTTAACATAAATTCAACAATACGACTTACCGATGTAAGGCAGGATATCTGGCTTTATCAATTGTCAAATTCCAGCTGGCTGTTGGTGCTTCTAGTGCTCTCAGCGACAGCAGGTATTGTAACACTCTACTACTTGAATAGGAGTGTTTTCCTCCCTGCGGTAGTGTGGCTTGGGGTCCAATCTGCTGCCGTTACCTTGTTCGCCGGGGAGGTTGCGGTGCCGGCCCTCACACCCTTACTTATGGCGTTTTCCTTTCCAGCCATTCTAAACTTCAGACAGTCGGTGGGTTTTGAGAAAGGAAGCGACAACGATGTAATAATAGTGATCCACATAGAGAAGCTTTTAGCGCTTGCCCTGGCGGGATTCTTGGCGTTATCGCTCCTCTGGACAGGCCCTGCACAGGCGCAGCAGACAAAGCTAGAGTCAGAGCTGGGGTTGGAAGATATGAGAGTTGTACAGACTGCTGCCCACATCGTAGGGGGAGGTAGAGTCTCCGGTAAGGTTGCTGCTCCCGGTAAAATATCTGGCTGGCTGAAGGCGTTATACGGTATAGACAGCGTGATACCGCTATCTGGGAGAGAAATAGCTGAGCTGGACGCAGCAACGGAGACCACGTTCAGGATGGTGACAAAATACATCATGGCCGACGAGTGGCAGCCTCTCAGCGCTAGAAGGTCGCCTTTCATCTATCACTTCGACGGCAGCCGGTTTGCGAAGATACTGCATCTTGATGATGGGGTAAACAACATGACAGTAATAGAGTCCGGCAAGCAGTGGCACGAGGACATGAGGTGGATGAAGCTCGTGAACTATGAATGGCGTGAAGACATAAAGGAGCTGTCACTCACCATTAACATGTGGAAGAAGGGGTTTAATGTCACAAAGACAATAACGCTCGAGAAAGATTCCCCGGCAATAGAGATAAAATATCTTGTTAGACCAAACATCGGCGTCACACTGCTCGACCTTAAGCTACCTGTATACATTGAGGGCCGACATGACGTGAGAGCGGAGGAGGTTTCGGGTAGGACTCTACGCATCACAATGCCTCACGTCAGTCTCGACATCCAGTATCTCGGCAACGCCTCAAGACCAACATACATCAAGTCACCCGTTCAGGACTTCGTGATCGCACAATACAAAGCTGAGAACAATGAGATAATGGCAGGTGTCAGGATAACTTTACTTCAAGCAAAGGAAGCGGGCGTGCGGCCTACTATATACTCCCTATTCGAAACTATTAACAGATATCATGTAAAGTATCTGCTAACCCTAACACCGCCCCTCGGCCTCAACTTCCTCGAGGACTCGTTGGAGGAGATGAATATCGTGCCGGTCATACAGGTCAAGGACTCCTTCGCTAGAGTCCTTTTACTACATGAGGGGGTCAGATACTGGGAGTCACCGGCCTTCGCAACCGTCTTAGAGGAGCAAAGATCGGACAAGGGGTATAGTTTCATCAGATACAGAACAGCTGGACTGTTTATAGAAAAGGAGGTTCATGTGAACGGGTCGAGTATCAACCTAACATATTCATTGAAGCCTGCTAAAAACAGGACCGAACTTCTTACGTTCACACTCACACTCTGGATTGACTTCGACAGAATCATCTTCTCCTCAAAGTTGGATCAGAAGCTAGGCAGAGTCGAACTCGCAATGGACTCTGGAACCTTGCTTCTAGAGGTGTTAAGGGGTAGGCTAATAGGGATTGATGTGAGCCCTGATCCCGAATACAGACAAAACAGAATTCAGCTGCAGTTTGCCCTATCCCCCACTAGGGACGAAATAGGGATAACTGTTAAGCTTGATGCTAGGCCCGCAGTAGAGTACAAACCCACAACCAGGCCGGTGATGAATGGGGAAGATGTGCTTGCCGTAAGCGTATACAGAGGCCTCTTCAAAACAGTATATTCTGATGAGACCTTCACCCTCTACCAGATACTTAAAAACCCATCCCGTATATCTTGAAGAAACTATTTCCCATTAAGTATTTCAAAAGGATCGCTGAAAAATTCTATCGAGTTGTTGGAGCAGTTGGTGAAACACAGCAACTATAGGTTGTTTAACTATGTGGTTAAAAGGGATTAACACCCTACTTTACCTGTTTATCTTATATGTTATTGTGATAAGCTTCACACCACTGCTGCCCCTCTACGGTTGGCAAGGCTACGGCCCTGCGGGGGAGTTTTACTATACCGGAGAAAGGATACATATCAGATATAACGACCCAGAATTCGCCAACGATAAGCCCCACATATTTATCGCAGATGCAGGCAGAACAATAAGCCTCCTTGAGTTTAGTGGACACCATAGCGCTGTTAACGGGAGCAACCTTTACTTCGACTTTAGCACAAAAACAAGGCTTCTTGGCGATAAACTCCTCGTATTCTATAATTCACCCAGTATAAGCTTCGTACAGGTTGTTGAACCTAGTAAGGGTAACGTGCGTGTAAAATATACATGCAACTGCACTATGGAGCTGACGCTTACCCTGTGGAGGTGGTACTTCAGCTCCATAGAGGACTTCGACAGACCTGTGACTAGGAGCCTTAAACCGGCCGATGAACTGGTAGTTAAAATCACTGAAGGCGGCAAAACATATAAAGCGCTGCTTGTCTTCTCACACACTCCAAAGGAGGTCGAAATTTCCGGCGAAATACCACACGGGTTAAACAAAATAACGCTTAGATTCATCGGACGCGAGATATCAATAAATCTAGTGTTGCATGATGCGGCTTCTGACGCAGGCTGGATCCCTCTCATCGATATAAGGGGAGGAAATCATCTCTATCCCGTCACAGCTGTCGTCGCATCCATGCTATACCTTATGGTCTATAAAAAATCGAGGGGCTATAGTTGAGCAATGCAGGTTTGAGGCTAGCTCTTCTAGGAGCCGCCATACGTATAGCACTTGCCCCATTCTTCATGCACACCTGGGATATAGCAACAATATTGACGGCTACGGACCAGTTCCTAAAAGGAATTAGCCCCTACCAGTATGTCGTTCAACAGGCAAGATCGCTGTACGAGACGACAGGTCTTCCTTTACCATATTATGGATTTGCCTACCTACCAGTCGTTCTATATATTTACGCGCCATTTTACGCATTATACCAACTCCTGCCCGGCGGCAGCACTACACCCCTAGTCGGAGGACATAGTAGCATTTACACAGGTTTAACACTGGTCTACCCCCAGCTGTATGCAGCCCTCTTCTCAATCAAGCTTCCGGTGATACTAGCGGATACAGCGACCATATACCTTCTACACAGTAGGAGCCCTAAGGCGGCAAAGATATACGCACTCAGCCCATATGTTATAGTGGTAACATCGATATGGGGGAACTTCGACCCCCTAGTAGGACATCTTCTCCTCCTCTCATACCTAACTTTCAAAAATAACAAATTTGTCTCAGGCCTCCTCTTCGGGCTGAGCACCATGAAGTTCTACACCATGGTTTGCTTAGGAGCATTTCTACCTAGGCTCATTAACCAGCCCAAGCAGTTAATGCGTTTTCTAACTGGGTTTGCCATAGCACATCTACCAACACTCTACTACCTCGCAACAGACACAGAAAACCTCCTACACATCGTCGCGTTTCAGGGAACAAGACCGATAAACGGGGTCAACATCTACTACTCTATGGTGGCCGTTAGAGGGCTGGAACAGGTGCTTTTACTCACTAGGATTATATCAGCCATTTTCATCATAGCCGTAATCTTGGTAAGCGTCTCCTACACCAGAAATAGAGTCGAGTTAAACGAGGCTATAACGGGACTTATGCTTACCTACGTTGTCTTCGCACCAGTCACCAACGAACAGCTACTCGCAGCACTCGTACCAATAGGCCTTATATCAAGAAACTTCAGCCACAGGCTAACAATCTTCCCCCTACTATACATCGCCTTCAACTCAACATACCACTACTTCGCCATCCCAATATTCTTCTCCAGTCAAGAGCTTAGAACAGTCTGGGAAAGCTTTAACGCCCTATGGGGCCTCATGGTAAAGGACTACCAGCTCCAGCTCAGGTACCTATTCGGCGTAGGGCTTGGCCTCTCGGCATTCTGGCTCCTCAGCGACACCAAACATATACCAAGAACAGTATTTAGGCTTGGAGTTAGCACCCCGTTCAAAAAATACTTATCCTAAACCTTTGAAACGAGTTGAAACACCCCCAACCCTTCTAAAGAGCCATCATTACTACGTAACGATCTTAGAGAGATGATGAAGACAAAGGTGCCCTTGCTACATAGGAAGGCTGAATTCTTTGCCATGGTCACATCATACGCCGCCTTCTTCCTCTACTACACCCTTAGCAAACACTACTCCTTCACGACATATATGTTAGATCTAGGCATGTATAATCATAACCTCTGGCTAATACTCGACGAGGGGCGATGGTTCACATTCAGCACCATATATCGCTCATGGCTCTATTATCTCATGCTACCGATTTATGCAATATGTCCCGGCCTGAGACCTTGCTGGTGATTAGGCTGTGGTTGTGCCACTAGTTGTGATATCCCTTTACATGCTGGCCTTAAGTGAGCTACGAGGAGGACATCTGCTATGGCCGTGGCAGGAGTATGCCTGCTTAGGATAGAGCTGGACATACCCACCTTAAAGCTAAAGAGGTTTTAAAGATGGAAGGGGCAAGAATCAAGTTACGTATCACAACGTCTTGGAGCATAGATGCTTGGCTCCTAGCTCTTATTCTAGCTACCGCTTTGATCAGCCGTCTTTACTCCTTAGAGTCTTTCCCCTACTATCCACCGGAGTGGCCTTGGCTTGGTGATAATCCAAAGTACAAAGGCCTCTACAGAGATGAGGCATTTTATATGGAGGTAGCTATTGCACTTCCCTTCTCCCCGACACCATTTCAACCCTGGCTTCAACTCGCGGCGGTGAAGCTCTTTACACTTCTGCTCGGCCCAAGCACCCTAGCGGCCAGACTCCCTTCATCCCTAGCCTCAGCCTTCACGGCCCCAATAATCTATCTTGCTGTGAAAGAACTCTTCCGCTTAAGGGCCGCCGCGCTGATAGCATCCTTCTACTATATTGCCATGGTACCTGGACTCATTTACGGGCGCATGTTGCTACTTGAAAACTTTGCCGCATTCTTTATAGCCTTGGAATTCTATTTTCTAATACGATATCTACGCTTTCCTAGCCCTAAGCTGGTCTATACCGCCTCAGCCCTAGCCGCGCTCGCCTCAATGAGCAAGGTGACGGGTGTGGTGGGTCCTGCCTTCCTTACTATAGCACTGCTCGCCGAGAGGAGGGTTAAGGGGAATATGGGGCCCTTACTTATGGCTTGGTCTCCTTTAATCGCCTTCGTGATTGTCTCTTCCATAATAGGTGGGTCTCTAATTTCGAGCCTCAGATCTTGGTTGCTAGGTTATGTGGGTAGGGAGCTTTCATGGCAGTTCCTCCTCCTCCAAGCCCTGCCATCAGGACATATCCTCTTCTCAGGAGGCTACGTTAAGCCCGAGTTCTGGTATATCTATGCATACCTGAGCATGGTCGTTCTAGCCCTAGTTAAGAGAATGGAGGCCACAACCCTCCTATACCCGCTCACAGCCTTCTTCACTATCCCACTAGCCGTGTGGGGTTTCAGCGCCTACTACCCGATACTCATATATCCTATGCTGGCATCGGCTGCCGGAGGTGGGACACTCTTATTTCTTCGCATCCCTAACATCCTTTCCTTAGGACTCTTTTCCGCGCTTTATGTTCCCTTGGTGGCCTCCGTAAGTGCTTCCCTCTCACTTCCGGTAATCGATTACAATTATTGGCTCTTTTTACTGAAGGTCAGTGTTCTATTGGCCCCCCTAGCCATCTGGACTTTGGTGAACAAAACCCTGCATCTAATTCGCGCAACGATACGCCTAAGCTTCCACTTTGTACTTCTTATTAGCTACTTTTCACTCCTCCTCTACTCAACACCCTACCTGTACCCATATTTCTTTCTGGGAAGAGCTTAGCGATTTAGCCTGTATGTTAAAAGTTTGAGGAGCTCACCTAAAAACTAGCGATCCTGCCCAACATTGATGCCTTAGTGCATGTTCATCGATCCCTTACATATTCGATACCTCTTCTCATGATACCAGCAATACTCTCTGAAGTTTCGTCATGGAAGGCTTGGAAGGTTTCACGTACTGTGGACGCGTGCCCTCTATCATTTCTAATCCACCCAGTCCTAGATTTATTTCAATCACCACACCGATACTAACCCGCTCTCACAATACTTATTTAAAAGATATTGAGGGGTTGAAGCCTAGCAATTATCAAGTTCAGCATTCTGTTAAAATTAGCATAGGCATATGTGCCTATAATGAGGGAAAGAACATTGAGAGACTCTTAAACAACCTACTGACCAAGCAGAAGCTCCCTTTTGAAAGCGAAATTCTAATTATCTGCTCTGGCTGCACCGACTCTACACCAGACATCGTTAGACGGTTTAGCGAAAAAGATAAGCGAGTAATGTTAATTCTTGAGAAAGAGCGAAAGGGCAAGGTATCAGCAATAAACAAACTTTTAGAGACATATACAGGTGACTACCTTTTCCTTATTCCAGGTGATGTTTACCCTGCACCGTTTTCTTTACATCTACCTATAGAGATAATGTCAGCAAATCCTAATGTTGGTGTTGTCACCGGAAGCCCTATACCCACAAATACTAAGGATACCTTTTCTGGTTATCTAGGCCATCTAATTTGGCGTTTGCATAATCGAACGCTTGAATTTCTTGATAGACTAAACTTGTCTACTCATGCCTCTGGAGAGCTTATGGTGGTTAGGCGGGGAGTTATTAAAAAGATCCCCCCCGAAGTAATAAATGATGATGCATATATATCAATTCAAGCCTCTTTGAATGGTTTTCTCGTTAAATATTGCAAAGAAGCGAAGGTATACATTAAAGCACCGACTAATTTACCTGATTTTATTCGACAAAGACGTAGGATTTTATTCGGACATTATCGTTCCAAGAAGTTAACTGGCCACTATCCTCGAACCCTTGAATATTCATTCTTTTATAATCCTGCAATAGCAATATACGTTATGAAACAGGAATTAAGGGAAAATTTTAAGGATTTACCAAAATTTTTTTTGGCTTTTATTCTTGAGGTCGTAGTACACATCCTAGCGATATTTGATTATATATTTAAAAGAGATTATATCATTTGGCCTATGATAAGATCCACTAAGGAAATTACTCCTCCAAGTGAATGTACATGATAAATCAATTAGGGAATTCAGATAACAGAAAGTTTCAGGCTCTTGGTCAAGGGGTAAGCATTTCAAAACGCGACTGTGACCTGAACACTATCTTAGCTACTAGACCTCTAGTTTCCGTAATTTTGCCAACTCACAACCGAGAATATACTATCGGGTATGCTCTGCTTTCACTTTTAAGACAAACTTATGCCAACTGGGAAGTAATTATAGTATGCGATGCTTGTACAGACAATACTCTGCCATATATTCAAAGCTTTAGGGATTCTCGAATAAGAATTCTTACTTTTAACAAAAGGCTCGGCTCACCAAAGGCTAGGAACCTAGGAATAATATCTTCTAGAGGTCAAATTCTTTTGATGCTGGAGGATGATGCTTATATTGAAGAACACTGCTTAGAGGAAGTAGTTAAAGCTATAAGAATGGGCGCAGACCTAGTAGCTTTTAAGATGATTGACGTAAAGGATTTAGAGAAAAAGCAGAAATATGATCCTCAAGATTGGTATTACTTATGGAAACGGGAATTGTCTAGAATTAATCCTGATTCGACTCCTTTTCGATGGCATAAATGGTTTGGTATATTCTCAGAGCATGCGAGCCCTGGTAAGATGGTTGAAGTCGAAGTCTGTCGAGGAGTTTTTGCTATCAAGAAAAACGTACTAAACAAGATAGGAGGATACGATGAAGGCTATCTTGGAAATGCGTACCAAGAAGAAACAGATCTACAATTACGAGCACGGAAAGCAGGTTTCCGCATAGTATATGTTCCAAGTACCTTTTTCTTTCACTTGGGCTTCAAGAATAAGACAGGCGGTCAAAGTTCCAGATTCTACAAGTATGAACTTTTTACCCTTAAAAACCATCTTAGATTCCTCAGAAAGTTCTATTCGCCTGGACGATCTGTAATCATGATGCTACTCTTTATCCTCCACCGCTATGGATATGAAAAGCCAAGTCAGTTTCTCAACCTTTTCTATAGGAGGTTAATAGCCGCGCTAATTTCTTAAGTTTTCATGGAAGTGATAAGTGAAGTTTGGGTGATATGAGTATGATCATAAAAAACAAAGAGATTAAATATCTTCTTATTGGTTTTGCGCTCCGAGTTTTTTTCGCTCCGTGGACGGAACAGAGATGGGATATGTACCTGAACCGACTTTTCTGTGCTTATGTCTATGGATACGGACTAGATCCATTTTGGCCATGGTCAGGAAAACCTTTGGTTAATCCACCCATTTTACATTACTCGTATCCTCCTGTCTGGCTTTTTACATTGTTATCTCTCTTCCCTATATGGCTTATTACGACAGGATACAGGTTTCCAAGAGATGTAAGTGACTTATGGCAATATGGAACAAAAGTGGACAATATTTTCGAAAGCTACCGAAGTTTTATACCATCCTCATTGCCATTACTGGACTTAATCCTTAAGCTTCCAAATATACTCGCAGATATTGTAATAGGATACACGTTATTGAAGCTTGCTTTTACACCGACGGAGAGAAGGATAGTTATTTTATTTTGGATTTTTAATCCTTTTATTATACAAGTATCAACCATATGGGGTGCATTTGATGCGTTTGCAACGCTATTCGCATTCGTCTCGCTTTATTTACTCTGGAAACACAGGAATTTCTTTAGTGCGGTTGCCTTGTCTCTAGGTGTTGGAACTAAATTATATCCAGTTTTCTTCCTAATTCCTATTCTCATTTATGTTTACAAAAGGTCCGGAGGCAAAGCTGCCTTAGAGTATTTATCTGTAGTGATAGTTGTTTGTGCAACAATCTTCTTAACTCATTTCCTATTTCCAAGCGGCTTATTTGCTCTTCAACAACAACTTATTAAAAGAGCTTCGCCAGACTGGATGGGAAAAAATGTATTCTCCGGCTTAACATGGCTAAGCCTTCTATCAGTTATTGAACTTCGGAATAACCTTCCAGTCTTTCTCCTAGTTTTTATTCCAGCATACGTCCTCTTGAACTGGCTTTTCTGGAAAAGCACAGGGCACTATGACTCTCTAATCATTTATCTTACACGAGTTTTGCTAATCATCTACATATCATATCCCATAATCAATCCTCAATACATATACTGGATACTACCACCTACTATATATCTACTGATGAGAGGAGAGTTTTCGAAAAGAATTTATCTGGCATTGAACATTATTCCGTTAGTCTGGATGCATGTTGCTTATAATCCACTTTACTTTCTCTCTCCAATAATCGTTTGGGATGAATGGCATTATCCACCTTGGAGCAATATTATAATACATTTGCGTACACTGATTCCAATTTCTTCAGTATTATTATTTTTATCCTGCACGTTCAGTTTAATTTGCATGTTAGGGTTGATAAGGCACGTACAAGACTACTTTAACTTTTCTATAAAAATTAAATTTGAAGGTAAACTGCTTAAATTTTCTAGAAAAATTCAGCGTTAAAGTAAGCCATGAAGCATAAATTTAACTTGGTTTAAGGACAAATGCATAAAATGGCAACATAAAGAGTCTTCTCTGTTATGTAATGTGGGAAACGATAAGGGTAAACTCCTTTAACGCTGAATTGGTGATTGATGACAATAGAGTATTCTAGGCATGAGAGTTAGTTTTATTGACATGACGATGGACTTCCACAAGATTTGTCGTAGCGGTAATCTTAGGGTGAATTCCAAAAAACTGTTACCTGCGAATTGCTATCGCGCGTATCCCTCCCGCCACTCATAAGCTTAGAGATCTTTATCCTCAAACCAGCTGGAAACATAGCAGTAGCAGCCGTAGTAGGAATACTGGCATGGATAGGAAACACATCAGCAACACCACCATTCAAACCATTAGAAGAAATAGAGAGAGGAAGAAAAGAGTATCGGAGCAAAAGACGTAAAACATCTAACCGCTGAAGGCCACTCTAATAAATGATGTTTAGTTAGGGCTACTGTCAAGTTGGTATTACCTCCCCTCCTCCTGTCCTGACTATGTTATGCATCGCTGCAATTGCAGTTACCAACTCTTCTAGGCACTTCAACTTCTTCGAGTTCACGTTGTTGTAGAACCTCTTAGTCCTATCCTTCATCTCCCTGAACCACCTCTCCATCCTGTTCCTTTTACCGAAGGTCTCATGGAAGTAAGTCATTCCAATACGACTGGCTTACCTTCACAAGAATCCAATATCTTCCTGAGGAACTCAATTGCGCTTGGAATCCCTCTTCCCCTCGACGCGTATACGGCCAATATCTCGTTGGTATCCACGTCTATTGCGGCCCAAAGATAACAGATCTGACCTTTCACCTTCAGGACTGTCTCATTTACTACAAGCCTTCTAGCTCTCTTTGATGGTTTAAATAACGATGAGAACCTGTGGAGCCATATCCTTAACCGATTCCCTAGATGCACATAAGCGGTCCTCTCCTCAAGAACATAAAACATAACATAAACACCTAGGCCAAAAAAGGTAACGCGTAAGTTAACAGTTACAAAACCTCGGCTAGAAAAGTATTTAAACACACGATTAGGAAGGTAATCGAGGGCAGGTATGAATAAGGATAGTGTGTTAGGAGCTGTTATCCTTGTAGTATCTATAGTGGTCATAGCGGTATATGTCTGGCTTGTCTTCTTCCCACCCATAGCGGGAGCAGACCTTCTACTACTCAAACTGACTGGGAGTGTGGCTGTTGTAGGTGTCTTCGGCATACTGGCGTGGATAGGCTATACTCTGGCAACAACACCTCCACCGAAACCAATAGAGGAGATAGAGAAGGAGATAGGAGCGTCAGAGGAGAAAACGGCTGGAGAGTAGCAACAAACATAGCTGCAAACCTCTTCGATATGCTGTCCTTCATCGTTGCGGCGAAAGCCGTCAATGAAGCAGTGAACTACCCATGGCTGAAGCCCGTGGGCTTCTCACTTCCTTGGCTGAACTTGCTTATCCTTCTGTGGATAAGTAGAGGCTCAGCCTCTGTGAGGGCCCGTTCCAGACCCGATGCAAGGATGTTCCTTGCCGCGTTCACATCCCTGTCCAATACGAGTCCACATTTTAGACAGATGTGAGTTCTCTCGGATAAAGGCTTTCGAACCATCTCTCCGCATCCGGAGCATTTCTGCGACGTGCCTGCTGGGTTGACGAGTATTACTCGTCCGCCACGCCTCTCCGCCTTGTAGGCGGTGAACTGGCGTAGCCTGTACCAGCAGGTGTCCATTATTGCCGATGCGAGAGAGTGGTTCTTGACCATGCCTCTGATGTTCAGGTCTTCAAAGACTATCATTCCGTATTCTTTCGTAAGTTTATCTGATACTTTGTGTGCAAAGTCATCTCTTTGCCTCCTCACCTTCCTCCATGCCTTTGCAAGAAGTATCCTTGCTTTTTCTCTTCTTTTAGAGCCACTCTTCTTTTTCGACAAAGCCTTCTGGAGCTTCTTTATCCTCTCTTCAGCCTTCCTGAGAAAGCGGGGGCTCTCTATCAGACCTCCATTGCTCAGCGCTATCATATTTGTTATGCCCAGGTCCACTCCGACTCTCTTATCGCTTATAGGAAGCGGTTGTTGCTGCTGTTCCTCCTCTACAGATAGAGCCACGAACCATTGGTCCACATCCTTTATGATGGTTGCTGTCTTTATCTTGCCATGAATCTCTCTATGAATCTTAACTTTGACCTCTCCTATCATGCCGAGTTTTATCCTGCTGCCTCTCAGCGTGAATCCTATTCCATGTTGGGGGTAGGTGAACGAGTTATACTTGCCTTTCCTCTTGAATCTTGGAAATCTCGACAGACCAGCAAAATATGATTGAAACGCTTTATCGAGCCTCAGGACAACATCCTGAAGGACTTGGGAGTGAACAGATTTGAGATACTTATCTTCCCTCTTCAATTCAACAAGTTTCTTCTTCTGCTCAAAGAAGCTCGTATGGTTCCTTATCCTATCATCCAGCATCCGATTGTACAGTCTTCTGCAAGTCTAAGTGTTTCTTCAAGTTTCTTTTCTTGAGCCTTCGTTGGATATAGCCTGAATTTGTATGTCAGCATTTCTGCTCCTCCACATACTTCTTTAATTTAAGCATTGGGGACACAAATTCATCCCACCTCTAAAGAGCGTGGGGTTTCTTTGTTCCCCAACCCCCTTTATTTGCTAAAATGCATCAATGAACCTCTACTTTAAGATGGATGGGCTTTCTCCAACCCCTCAACTTTAGAAAGCTTTATAAACACATAGAATGTGTCCATGCTTGGCTTTAAGGGCCTCCCTTGTGAGGGTTTTTGGTAGGGTTCAGAGGGTTGGGTATAGGAGGTTTGTTCTCGATTCTGCTCAGGAGCTAGGTCTCTCAGGCTATGTTAGGAATGAGAAGGACGGAACCGTAACCGTATTCGTGCTGGGAGATGATGCAGTCGTCGAGAAGTTCATTGAGATGTTAAAGTCACCTCCACAGCCTGCATATGTTAGGTCGGTAGATATCAAGGAGGTAAAACCAAAACCACGGCTAAAATACTTCGCGATCAAGCCTTCACCGCTACATGAAGAGCTTCAGGAAGGATTCGGGGCAATGCAGTCAATATTCATGGACTACTGGGGGGAATTCAGGGACTACCGGCAGGAGTTCAGAGGATTTGTAGGAGAGTTCAGGGACTACAGACAAGAATTTAGAGACTCCAGGGAGGAATTCAGAGATTATAGACAGGAGTTTAGAGGCTTCGTCAGAGAGTTCAGGGACTTTAGACAGGAATTCAGGGATTTCAGAGATGAATTCAGAGATTATAGGAATGAGTTTAGGGAATTTAGGGATGAATCGCTTAAGATAAGTAGGGAGATACTTGATGAGGTTAAGGGTTTGAGGAAAGACCTACAGACAATCCTAGACGAAAGGCTTGCGAGGATGGAGAGGGATATAGCAGAGATAAAGGCGAAGATAGGGCTAACATAGAACGGTGTGAAAGATGTTAAGTTACTGAGACCTCCTTTTTGGCTAGACTCTGGACCATCAGTGGGACTATTTTGCTTGCTCTGAGGACTTCTATGAAGAGTGGTTTGTTATCTTCGTCGAAATGTACTATTAAGTCGCCTACTTTGCGTGTGAGAGTTTCCCTTCCTCAGTTACTACTATCATGAGGACATCAGCTTCATCATCGTACTTAATTTTATACGCCATAGCGTTTTCACCTCACTGGGTAGAAGGCTATAACCAGCAGATAATCTTTTTCTCTCCTCATAAAAAACCCTTAAAGCGTATCTTGCGTTAATAGCTCTAATGACAAAATATCGAGTATTCTTTTGGTCTATACACTTAGGATCTCGAATCGTCTTAACTACTTCATACTCACTTATTTTAAACCGTGGTCGTGATTAAAGATAATGAAACAGTTTACCACCAGCCGGCTTTTGGTGGGGTGTCGAAAGAGAAAATATTCGAGGAGTAGCGATACTCATAACGTTAATTATCTTCTTGAGCTATGTTTTAAAGGGTGGTAGGGTGTGGGTCATGTTTACGTTACGGTTGTGCTTGGAGACCCGCTTAAACAGAGGGTCAGGGATGTTAGGATGCTGGTGGATACTGGTGCGACATACCCGTGCATTCCTAAATGGCTGGCTGATGAGCTGGGGTTGAGGCTTGAGTTCAAGACCAAGCTAACATTAGCTGACGGGAGGGAGGTAGAGGCATGGTACACGACCGCATATCTAGAGGTAGCGGGGAGGGGAGACCTGATACCATTAAGGGTCTTCGAGGTTAAAGAACCGCTGCTAGGAGTTTTCGCACTCGAGGCCTTGGGAATAGCCGTAGACCCTTCAACGGGCGAGGTTAAGCCCACGAGAAGCTTCATAGCAAGGGCTTAGACACAATTGGATGTCAAGTCTTCTCCATTAGTTTTGACTCATATCTCATGACTAGGTCTATTATTGGTTTTAGTTTGCCGTAGTTGCTGAAGAGTTTTCTGAGGATTTCGATATCTGCTTCATCTAACCCCTTTGTTATTGGTAGGATGGTTAGGTATGTTGCTAGGTAGATTATGCCGCCCAGTAGGAGGTTTAGGTAGTTTGGCATCTGCTGGCTTAGCGCTAGTGGAAGGGTTGTTATAGCTGCTGCAAAGGATGCAACCAGTATACTTGCTGAGTTTTTAAAACCTATCGGGGCCCTCAGCCTATTCCTAGCAGTATAGACACCGTATACGACTTTTAGAGTGAAGGATATCAATATCGACAGTATCAATCCTATGACGCCGTATAACGGGGTTAAGGCGATAGAAAGCGGTATGAATGATGTGACATATATCGTTGTGGCTTTGAGATTTACCACCGTCTTACCTATTGCGTTGAAGAAATAATCTAGTACTGTTGAACCTAGTGCGGAGCATAGATATATTGTTGCGTAGAGGGATAGGTATGATGGCGCCAGTTGGTATTTATGGCCGTAGATAACCTCTACTAGGTTTCTGGACATAAGTATTGTGAAGAGGGCTGAGGGGACTATCAACATAGCAGTATACTTTACGGAGTAATTGAAGGCCCTTCTAACATCCTCACCTGAGGGGTCTAGTTTGGAGAAGGCTGGGAAAAGAGCCATCGATATAGGGGTTGATATTATTACTATGAGTGTTGCGAAGTTTCCTGCAGCCTGAAAATTACCTATCTCTAGGTCAGAGACATTATGGGCTAAGAGAATCAGCCTATACTGCTCTACCAGTAGAAGCATGAGAGAAGACATGTACAACGGTAGGCCGTAGCCTATCATCGTTTTCAAATCTCCTGTGAAGCTTCCTCTGTATTCTCCGCCCCCATTCACGGAGGAGCCTAGAGACCTATACGGGCCTAGATAAAGCATCGAGATAGCCACTATGGCGGATATTGCGAAGCCTAGAACATGTCCTAAAACAGCCCCAACAACCCCAAGACCTATAATTACCAATATAGGGGCTGAAACCGACTTAACTATAGACATCGAGATCTTCGTTGCGGCCCCCGAACCATATCTGTCAAGCCCAACATATAGGTTGTAGAGTAAGTTAAACAAAGCCTGGAATATTATAATAAGTGATGCTAGCTTGACGTAGAACCCTGCCTCAGGTCTGTTTAAAAGGGTGAATGCAAGGATGTCTGAGGATAGGAAACACACCAGCCACGCGATGAGGCTGACGGCCAGCTTAAACATGATCGCACTCTTCATAAAGCTTAAGAGCTGCGAGGGCCTGTTCTCAGACCTAAGTTTTGCAGAGAACCTGACAATGGTTTCGTCCAAGCCAAGTCCTATCAGCGAGATAATGATCGCAGGCACAGCAAGGCTTATTGAGTATACGCCATAGTATTCGGGTCCCAAAAACCTAGCCACAAGTATAGAGCCTACAGCCAATATGACTGTTGAACCCGCCTCACCTAGGAAGAGTAAGAGGCCTCCTCTGACAGATTTGTCCGCAACCTCCGCGAGATCACCACTCATCCTCGAAAACTACAGAACTCAACTATATAACCCATATCAAGAAATAGCTGCGAAGAGGTTCATACACCCTCAATCCTCTAGGTTTTTAGCTCATTCGACGATTTTGTTCACTATTCTTTCTGTTGTTTCTCTTCACCTCTATAGGCCTATTGAGCTATGCTGGATGACGTGGCTAATACAGCCTGAAGGAAGAAAGATAAGGATGGAGAAGTATAAGGACATCCTGCCAAAAATATAGACAGCATGGAAACACGACCTCCGTAAAAGACAGCT
>Ga0209143_1000375_pt1 | contig 21881 bp, 23 predicted proteins | sample FaiFalFF_MnMetaG_3_FD_184739 | JGI IMG/M metagenome (GOLD analysis project Ga0209143, IMG submission 184739) | Freshwater microbial communities from Yellowstone National Park, Wyoming, USA - Fairy Falls B (FF_Mn_B) MetaG (SPAdes) (version 3) | ecosystem: Environmental > Aquatic > Freshwater >...
CCTGGGTTGTAGAATCTCTTCTTTATCGCCACGTCTATGACCTTGATTCTTGGTCCTGAGGTCAGTTTGATCTTCGAATACTTGTCTTGAAATAGAAGTGAGCGCCATTCCCCCTCCCTCAACTTAGCCAGGTATTCTTCTCTCCTCTTTTCGACCAGGTCTAGTTCGACGCTTCTCCCATCCTTAGATACCCAGCCTTTGAGCTGCCATCTTGGGGAATTTTGAAGGTGATCTGCGAGCTCTATCAGGAGCCTTTGGTTCATCTCTATGATCCTGGGTCTTACGGCCCGTCCCGTCAATCTCCACCACCTCAAGAACCCTGAAATTCTTCCCCTCATAATTCACATAGTCCCCCACCCGAAACTTCGCCTCCGCCTGCTGTATGCGCGAAGTGACGATGTCCGGAGACACCGGAGTCTCCTTCTCCAAAGCCTCCTCTATGGCTGCGATAAGGATGGGAATTCTTTTCTCCTTAATCCTCTTAGCATCCACCATCTTCCATCTCTCGAGATAGGCCCTGAATAGGTCAAGGTAATTCACCCGCTCGGTCTTTAAAGGCAACCCCCTCAAGGCCATCTCCCGCTCAAACAACTCCTCCAAATCCTTCTTCTCAGCCTCCGTGAGGCCTCCGCCAGGTGAGGTGACGTCAACAGGTACTTGCTTACAGAGGCGCGCTAACGTGATGAGAATTTCCTCTGAAAGCTCTTCATTGATTGTTATCGACTCTTTTACCAAAATCCTGTGTGTATCAGAGGAGAACTTCTCACCCGCCTCAGGTCTTCTAAATAATGCAAAGAACATTCCATCTGTAACCGCAAAATATGGAGCACCAGAATATATAGCATACAACAAAGCCTGGTCAACGATGCTGCGGACAGCCCTAGCGTAGCCCCTCGCCTTCTTTTCCTTCCGCTTTGTTTCAACGATTAAGAGAGGCTTTTTGCTCCCTGCCAAAAAGACCGCCAAATCAGCCCTACGACCATCCACAGGAAACTGGGTCTTGGGCTCATCAAAACGGACACCCTCGACAGTAAAGCCTCTCTTCTCCAAAACACTGAGAAGGTAATGATGTAGTTTACTCTCGACTTCAGCTTCCCAACTCATATATTATCAAACCTGCTTCCGCGTTGCGATTCAAAATATAAAAACTTAGAGAGAGCCCTCACTCGTCTCGAAGAAGATAATAATTTCATCCGCGCAGGCTTTCCTGGAAGGCAGACGTCTCAGCAACCACTCTATGTAAGCTATCACCTGTAACGAAGCACTTGACTCATCCTGGAAGTTGATGGCCTCAACCGTATTTTTAGGTCACTCCAGCAGTAACCGGAGAATCGGTCTTCCTACGAAGGGCCCGCTTTTGAGCCTCCAGCGCTCTGACTTCCCCTCCGGCTTTACCTTCTTTCCATCTATCGCCCTTACCTTTACTTTCAGCTTTCAGAGCTCCTCTTCACACTCTCCTGCACTAGGAGTTCCAGGGTGGTATTGTACTCTCTTTACTTCTTGACTAGCTCCTCCCCCCTTATTCCTCAAGGTAGGATGAAGAGGCCATCTTTATCGGTTTCTATCCCCGGCGGGAGCCTTTCACATTCCAGCTTTGCCCAGAGCCCGGTTTTAGGGTTGAAATCATAGCCCAGGATTCTCTGGGGCCTCTCCCCCTTAAGCCTCAGCGCGTGTCTCCTGGCGTCTTCTAGATATCTGAACTCTGCGATGATTCGGCACCATGCTGGTATGGGCGGGGCGATGAGCCGCCTCGGCCTCCAGTGCTTCTTAGGTCCTATTTCGGAGAGAAGGTCGTTGTATAATTCTTCACTATTGTCTTGAAGGAAGGCAAATACATCCCTGCATATAGATCCGAGTCTGACTCCTCGGTATACGTAAGAGTTACCAATGAGACCTGTAACCTTGACTCTTGCCATCTCAATCGCCGAATCTATGCCGATGTCTCGACCCCTCCGAGTTATCTCTCTGCGTAAGGTTTCATATACTTCGTCCAGCAGATGGTGGAGGACATAAACCTTGAAACCCTCTTCCCCATATCTCTCGTATACTTCGTAACCTTCGCTGACTAATGCGCCAATGTTCCTACGTCCTTCGTCATGCCTACCATTTATCGGAAAATCTATTAGCCTGTTTATTTCATTAAAGACAGATTCATCTAAGCCCATCTTTTTAGCCCATTTGTTATGGGTCTTCCACGAAGGCATTTCCTTGAGCACCCCTCTTTGCCCCTCCCATCTTCAAGAGGATGGTGAGAGGTATTCATGAGAGGCCCTAGAAATCAAAGGATATTTCACCAATTTAAGCTACGAAGTCATGAAGAAGGCGGAGGTCAACTTAACACCTGGCGATGAGCTGGAGCCGGGGATCATTCAGCACCGCCTCGATCTTCTTCATGATGGCCTCGTCCTGGAAGTTGATGGCCTCTAGGGTGTTCTTCAGGTCCCTCCAGCAGTACCGGCAGCACCGGTCCTCGAAGCCTGAAAGCAGTTGGCGCTTGCCGGCGTAGTACATGGCCATGGCCCACCCGGTGATCTTGACGTTGAGGAAGCCCTCGATGGCCTTCTTGATCCTGCACACCTCTTCAGGGGTGAAGACGTTGCCGAACCTGAATTTGTTGTATAGGATAAGCTTCGCCCCCTCCCTCCTCTCCGGGTCCAGGAGCATCTCCACGAGAAGCCGGGCCTCATCGATCTCGACCATCAAACCTCACCTCTATGCTGCCTTTCTTGGACCTTCTTCTTCAGCTCGATGAGGTAGCGTATGGCGTCGTCGAAGGTCTTGTGCTGGCCGTTGAGGGCCCTCAGCTCCCCCACGATCTTGGAGAGTTCCCTGTGGGTTTCATCGCTGATCTTTAGGGTCTTGACCATGCCTTTATGACCTCCGCATAAAGGGAAGTAATGGATAGTATATAAGGTTACTGGGAAGACATGGGAGCAAGAGATATACATATTACTACCTGGTATCCCTAGGTTCTTAGAGGTATCAATCGCCTACTTCCATTTATGCCACGGCCTGCGCCAAGTAGGCCCTCTACCTTAGGATCCATGGTGCCATGGCATAGCTCCTATGAATTAGCCATGGTGCCATGGAATAGGAGCCATGGCATAGAGGCCGCTCTGGGTCGTTTGCTCCATGGGTCATAAGTATCAGGAGGGCCTTCCCCACATGACGACGCACGGAAGCCTTGCGTATCTATGAGCGCTGGGAGCCAAAAGGGGAGGCTGGGTGAAGACCAGACCTAGGTCCGAGGCCCTAAGTATGCCACGGCGGTGCTTCATCGAAGAAGGGGGGGATCTAGGGTCGTGTGCAGGTATATGGGAAAGGCCCGGTGACCATCCCCGAGCGGCATGTCGCTTAGGTATCTTGGTCCATGGCAGCGGTAGGGCCTAAATAGCACCACCTCAGCCTCCCACCCGCCCTGTGGGCGAAGTATCGGTACCTGTAAGTCTTACCCCCTCCTGATGCTCTTCACGTATAGGCCGGTTCCAGGATTCCTGCACCTGGGGCAGACCGGCCTGTTGATGTACTCCACCAGCCTCCCATCAGCGACTCGATGGTATTGGTGGAGGTGGTGCATTACACTCAAGGGGTCGGAGAACCTGAGGTCGCAGAGGGGGCACTTCCTCACCGCTTCACCTGAAGAGCCACTCATCGATGGGCTTCACACCCCTTGGCCTACATGGTATCTAATGAATGTTACCTAAAGAGGTTAAAGCCATGGTGGTGGAGGCCTGGGTGTGCAGTGCATGCTCTCCAGCCCCTGATGCACGGCCACGCCACCCTATTATTAGAGGGGGTAGACGACGATGGGAAAGCAGCTAAGACCAAGTGAGGTGATCAATCACATGGTAAAGAGGCATGGCTGGCCGAGGCTGAAGCCCACTCCCTTCAACACCGAGTACGCCCTAAGGTGGCATGCATACCACCACCCAGAATGCGACCCCAGGGGTGAGGGGTCTTAAGTGAAGAGCTGCTGCGCTGGGGATATATGTTCAGGCGATACCTAAGATGCCATGGTATCCACTCGCCCTCGCGGCCCGGCGTTCCATACCATGGCATGAAGGTTTTTCAGAACTCCACCTGGCCTGTGAAGGGTAGCCTCCTGGGCTCTGGGCGCCAAACTCCTCCACTGATTAAATACTGCAGCTTCCTCGAGCATCTCAGGATATAAGGGTGCATGCCTCTTGAGCGGTCAAGCAAGCCTCATATTCGAAGATAGGGAGAAGCTGACGCCCAGATACATAGCCTCTCCGGGCTGAAAGAGCACGAGCCTCAGAGCCATGCCCCGGGGTGAATGGGGCATAATAAAGCCTGAGGCCCGGAGAGGCTAGGAGCTAGGCCGAGAGGCCCATCCTCTTGAGGTAGAATCGGTCGAAGTCGTGAACCATGCCCTCGATCTCGCTGTACCTGCCCTGCCGATAGCCCCTCGACTGGACGCCCAGCTGCGTCAGCTCACAGGCCTCCCAGTCCTGCCTGTTGATCATGTCCCACATCTGGATCGCGTCGTCCCCATAGAAGCCCTCGGACGCGAGCACATCGCGGTCGAAGAGCCATTCGCACTCCACGATAGAGCTCGTGGGCCCCTCGGGCCAGACCGTGTGGACCATCAGGTAGTCGGGATGTAGGCTGAAGAACATGTTCGGGAAGATGAGGTAATAGTAGATCCTCCTCCTGTCCTCCTCGCCGAGGCCCTTCAGCGGGGGCCTGTTGCTCTTGCCCGTGAGCGTCATGCTCTGGCACCCCTCCGCGAGCACCATCCAGCCCCCGTTGTACTGGCCCCTCTTCCCATCGCCCATGAAGAACTTGTCGTTGTAGCTGTCCCTATAGAAGGTGATCCTGTTCAGCTCAGGGTGTATCGATGGGCAGTGGTAGCACTCGGAGTAGTTCTCCGCAATTGCCTTCCAGTTCGCCTTAACCTGGTATACGATCTTCCTGGCCCTCCTGAGCGAGGAGAGGTCAAGCCCCCTCCATCTGTCGACCAGGTCGCCGAGGTGCTCGCTGAGGGGCTCGGCCCGCTCGTCGAGGTTGATGAAGATGAAGCCACCCCAGGTATCGCACCTTACCCCTATGAGGCCGTACTCCTCCCTCCTGAAGCCCTTGAGCCCCGCCGTGTGGGGTGCGCCTATTAGCCTTCCGTCGAGGGCATACGTCCAGGCATGATAGGAGCAGCGGATGTTCTTGAGGCCGGCCCCGCGCCCCTCCTTCAGCAGCCTTGCGCCCCTATGCCTGCAGACGTTGTAGAAGGCGCGTATCCTCCGATCCTCATCCCTCACCAGGATCACGCTCTCCCCACCTATGGAGCGCACCACGAAGCTACCCGGCTCGGACAGGTCCTCCTCCCTGCACACGTAGAGCCACGAGCGGTAGAAGATCTTCTGCAGCTCCTCCTCGAAGAGCCCGGGGTCATAATAAAAGCGGCCCGGCAGCGTATGGGCCTCGGCCAAGGGCGCTTCGGTCCTAAGCTCCTCCGAGGCCATGCCGGAGTAGGGTGAACTCGGGTTTAAATTCCTTCGCTCCAGGCCCGAAAGTGATATCAGCGGCGCAGCGCCATGATCCGCCCGTTGCAGAGCGTGCCCGGCCTGCTGAGGAAAGCCGCGGAGCTGAAAGGAAGCAGGGCCTTTCTCTACTACAGGGGACAGGCGCTCAGCTACGCCGAGCTCGAGCAGCGGTCCAACAGGATCGCAAACGCCCTGCGGGAGATGGGAATAGAAAGGGGCGATAGGGTGGCGCTGCTGCTGCCGAACTGCCCCGAGTTCCTGCTCGCCTGGTTCGGAATTCTGAAGGCGGGCGCGATCGCGGTCCCCCTGAACGTGCAGCTCACGCCCCCTGAGCAGCTTCAGCTGCTGCGCCACTGCGGCGCAAAGGCGCTCTTCCTCTCATCCCATCATGCCCGGGTCGGCGAACTCGCCCAGGGCGCCTGTCCAGGCCTGCGGCACCTCATCTATTCCGACGCCAAAGGGCCTGGGCCCACGCTCGAAGAGCTGGCGAGCGAGCACGAGGCGCTGCCCCCGCCCATCTCGCTCGTCCCCGACGACGACGCCTGCATCATCTACACCTCCGGCACGACGGGCAGGCCAAAGGGGGTGCTGCTCTCCCACCGCACCTACGTGCTCACGGGCCAGGCCTTCCCCTATTGGCTCGGCCTCACCGAGCAAGACAGGCTTTACACCTGCCTCCCCCTCTACCACATAAACGCGCAGGCCTACACGATCATGGGCGCGCTCTCGATAGGCGCGAGCGTCGTGCTCTCCGAGCGCTTCAGCGCGAGCCGTTTCTGGCAGGAGCTGGCCAGCTCGGGGGCGACGCAGTTTAACTTCATAGGCGCGATGCTTATCATCCTGGCCAAGCGCCCTCCGGGCGAAGAGGAGCGCCTGCACCGAGTGAGGATCGCCTATGGCGTGCCGGCCCTCGATGAGCGGATCAGGAGGGAGCTCGAGGCCAGGTTCGGGTTCAGGATCGTCTTCGGGTACGGCCTCACGGAGTCCACCTTCGGCTTCATAGAGCCGCTCGGCGAGCCCAGGCGACCGATGTCGATAGGGAAGCCGAGGCAGCACCCCGAGGGCAGGATCAACGAGGCCAAGATCGTCGACGAGCAGGGCAACGAGCTGCCGCCGGGGCGTGTAGGGGAGATCCTGCTCAGGAACCCGGCCGTGATGAAGGGCTACTATAGGGATCCGGAGCTGACGAGGGAGGTGCTGAGGGATGGATGGCTCCACACGGGCGACCTCGGTTATAGAGATGAAGACGGCTTCTTCTACTTCGTCGACAGGAAGAAGGACATCATAAGGAGGAGGGGCGAGAACATATCGTCCCAGGAGGTGGAGCTCGTGCTCGCCCAGCATCCCAAGGTGCTGCAGTGCGCCGTGGTGCCCGTCCCCTCCGAGCTCACGGACGAGGAGGTGAAGGCCTACATCGTGCCCCTGCCGGGCCAGGAGCTCGACCCGCTCGAGCTGTTTAAGTGGTGCGAGGAGAGGCTGGCGGCCTTCAAGGTGCCAAGGTTCATCGAGATAAGGGAGAGCCTGCCCATGACGCCCACGGGCAGGATCGCCAAGCACCTCCTCAAGCAGGAGCGAGAGCCCAAGGGGCCCTGCTATGATAGGGAGAAGCTGGCGCGGAGGCCCCGTGAGCTCGAGGGCAAAAGGCTTTAAATTCGCGGCCGTGGCCTAAGCCATGGGCTGAGGCTGCTCTTCTCCACCGACCTGCACGCGAGCGAGGCCTACCTCTCCAAGATAATCTCGTATGCGAAGAGCCTCAGGGTAGACCTGCTGATAATATCGGGCGACCTCACGGGCAAGGCGCTCATACCCATCGTCAGGCTGCCCGATGGCTCGTACAAGACCAGGTTCTTCGGCAGGGAAGAGAGGTTCGGGGAGCAGGGCCTGCAGGAGATCACGAAGGCCATGATGGCCTCGGGCTACTACTTCTACGTCTGCGACCTGCGCGACTACGAGAAGCTCAGGGAGGAGAAGGGCGTGCGGGAGGAGCTCTTCCGCCGCCTCATGGCCGAGAGGCTCGAGCACCAGCTGCGCAGGATAGAGCAGGAGGTGCCCCGGGAGATAAAGGTGATAATGAACCCGGGCAACGACGACGACTTCTTCGTCGACGACATCCTGAAAAGGTCCGAGAGGGTCAGGTGCACGCTCGGCACCGTGGAGGAGCTGGGCCAAGGGCTCTCGCTCATCTCCTGCGAATGGGTGAACCCGACCCCCTGGAACTCGCCCAGGGAGTGCTCCGAGGAGGAGCTCTACGGGAGGCTCAGGGCCGAGTTCCAGAGGGCCGGCGATGCCAAGAATCTGCTCTGCGATATCCACGCGCCCCCCTACAACACGACGCTCGACCTCGCGCCCAAGCTCGACAAGGAGCTAAGGCCGAAGAGGAACCTCTTCGGACAGCCCGTCATGGAGCACGTAGGCAGCAGGGCGGTCAGGAGGGCGCTGCAGGAGTTCCAGCCCCTGCTCTCGCTGCACGGACATATCCACGAATCGCCAGGCTCGTATAGGCTGGGCAGGACGTTATGCCTAAACCCTGGCTCGGAGTACGAGGAGGGCATCATGCACGGCCACCTCGTCATCGTCGAGGGCGGAGCGATAGACTTTCAGCCCGTCACCGGGGCTTAACCTTAAATACGCGCCCTTAGCTCAAGGGAAAGATTTGGGGGAAGAGGTCAAGGTAGAGCTCTTCCTTCGCAAGGCGACCGGCCTTGTAAAGGAGATCGGGCCCGCGGGGGCCTTCATCATCCCCTGGGCGACGATGGCCGGCAGCGGAATAACGTTCTACTCCGTGCAGCTCATCTACTTCTACCCCAACGCGAGCGTGCCGCTCGCCTTCCTCATCGTCGGCGTGCCCTCCATCATAAACGCCCTCATCATCGCGCTGCTCGCCGTGTGCATGCCCCGCTCGGCAGGAGGCTATGTCTGGTCGACCAGGCTCGTCGATCCGGCGCTCGGCTGGCTCGGTTCGGGCTGGATCTACTGGCTCACCTACATCTTCACGATCTCGCTCGTCGCCTATGTGATGGGCAGCGTATACTCCACGATCCTCAGCGTCATGGGGACCTCGGTGGGCTCGGCGGCGCTCAAGTCCTTCGGGACCTCGCTCTCGACGAATACGGGCCTCCTCTTCGGGTTCGTGGTGCTGCTCATCGTCGTCTTTGGCCTGCTGTCGCTGCTCGAGCTCAAGCACTACCTAAGGGTGCTCTACGTCATCTGGGGCCTCAACGTGATCGGGCTCCTCACTTCGATGGCGCTCTTCGCCCTCAATTCGCCCGCCACAATACCCTCAAGATGGGACGCCTTCTGGGGCAGCGGCTCCTACGAGACGATCGTGGGCATAGCCTCCAAGTACAACGTAACAGAGTACGCGGCGAAGACGACGACGGGCCTCTTCGGCGACACGCTCAGCGCCGTCGCCTACATCTTCTGGGCGGTATCGGGCTACGAAAGCCTCGCATACGTTGCGGGCGAGGTGAGGAGCCCCAGGCCCGCCTTCCTCAAGTGGTACTTGGCCGGCATGGTGGGCACGGTGCTCTGGTATGCGCTCGTATCGGGCCTCGCATACCTCTCCTACGGCGACTTCATCTTCAAGTACAACTTCGTCTATAACCTGTACACCTCGGGCTCGCTCTCGGCAAACGACAGCGCCGCGGTCGCGCCCTACATGATCAGCCCGAGCATGCCCCTCTTTGCGGCGAGCCTCTCAGGGGGTTCGCTGCTCGGCCTCCTGGCCGCCTGGTGGTTCTGGCCGCTCAACGTGATCATGGTGAGCTACCTCGTCGCGACGAGGAGCATCTTCGGCATGGCCTTCGACCGCATGCTGCCCTCCGCCTTTGGGCGCGTCAGCGAGAGGACCCATACGCCCGTCGTCGCGACGCTCTTCAACATCGTGATGTCGATCATCTGGGCGGCGATCATGTTCACCGCCTTCGGCTACTTCGTGAGCGCCGCCAACACCAGCTTCTGGACGGCCATCTACTACTTCATCTTCAGCCTCGCCGCGATGATGCTCCCCTACAAGAGGCCGGAGCTCTGGGAGAAGGGCCTGAAGAAGACGATCTTCGGCGTGCCCGAGACGACCGTCCTGGGCGCCCTCTCCGCCGCGGGCATGCTCTGGATCCTCTCGCTGAGCACCCTCGGCATCAGCCTCACCGCCTGGAACGTGAGCGTCTTCTGGATGCTGATAGGCATCCTCATCTTCGTCTACTACGTGCACAGGACCGAGAAGAAGGGGATAAAGGTCGCCGAGCTCTACAGGGAGATACCACCTCCCTAGGCGATCTTCCTTTGCCGGCGCCGCTTCAGGACATAAGGGAGGAGGCGACGGAGCTCGTGGAGAGGGCCGAGGGCGAGGGCACCCTGCTGCGCCTCCTGGGCGGGCTCGCGGTCGCGCTGCACTGCAGGAGCGCGGAGAGGCCGGCGCTGAAGAGGGAGTACGGCGATATAGACGTGGCCGCGCTCAGCCGCCAGAGCAGGGGCGTGAAGGGGCTGCTGGAGGGGAGGGGCTACGTGCCGAACGAGATGTTCAACGCGATAAGGGGAGGGAGCAGGCTCATGTACTTCGACCTCGCGAACAGGAGGAGGCTCGACGTCTTCCTCGACAGGTTCAGCATGTGCCACACGATCGACCTCCGGCCGAGGCTCCCGCTCGCGAGGCCCACCCTGCCCCTGGCCGATCTCCTGCTCACGAAGCTACAGGTCTATCAGATCACGCAGAAGGACCTCATCGACATAACGGCGCTGGTGCTCGACCACGAGGTGGCGCAGGAGGAGGGGCAGGAGGTAATAAACGGCTGCTATGTGGCGGCCCTCTGCTCCAGGGACTGGGGGCTCTATAGGACGAGCACGAGGACGCTCGAGGCTTGCCTCGCGCTGCTTCCCAAGCTCCCGCTCGAGGAGGGGGAAAGAAGCGTCGTCGCGGATAGGCTGGGCAGGCTCAGGGCGATGATCGAGGAGGTGCCGAAGTCGCTTAGGTGGAGGCTCAGGGCTAGGCTCGGCGAAAGGGTAAGGTGGTACAAGCTGCCCGAGGAGCCGGAGTAGCTAGGCCTTGCCGAGGTCCTCGAGCGCGGCGCGGGCGGCCAGGTACCCGGGCGCTCCCGTTACCCCGCCGCCGGGATGCGCCCCTGAGCCGCAGAGGTACAGCCCCTTTACCGGCGTCCTGTAGTTGCTCAGCCCGGGGAGCGGCCTGAAGAAGAGCAGCTGAGAGGGCACGATCTCGATGTGAAAGATGTTGCCCTTGGGCAGCGAAAAGATCCTCTCCATGTCGAGCGGCGTGAGCACCTCCATCTTCTCCACCGCGCTTCGCATGTTGGGCGCATATTGCGAGAAGGTTTCGAGGACCCTGCGCGCCGCCTCCTCCCTGAGCTCGTCCCAGCTCCCCTCCTTGATGCTGTAGGGGAAGTACTGCGCGAAGATGGACATCGTGTGCAGGCCGGGAGGGCAGAGGCCCGGGTCGGAGACGGAGTGGAAGACGACCTCCATGAAGGGCTCCTTCGACATGCGGCCGTACTTGGCCTCGTCATATGCCCTCTCCAGGTACTCGAGGCTAGGAGCTATGTCCGTGGTCCCCGCATGCTGGGGCCCGGCCCCCTTGCCCGGCAGCGCCCTATAATCGGGCAGCTCCCGGACGACCGCGTTGATCTTCAGCACGCAGCCCTCATCCTTGAGCGCCCTCAGCCTCCTCGCCAGGCCCTTCTCGAGGTGCTCCTCGCCCACGAGCCTGAGCAGCGTCTGCTTTGGATCGGCGCTCGAAAGCACGACCCTCGCCGCGAACCTCCTCCCGTCCGAGAGCTCCACGCCCCTTGCCTCGCCATCGCCGAGCAGCACCTTCTCTACGGACACGCCCTTCACTATCTCAACGCCGTAGCTCCTTGCCGCATCCTCGAGGGCCGCTATGAGCGCGCCGATCCCTCCCTTCACATAGGCCCAGGCGCCCCTTATGCCGTTCACCTTGCCGAGCACATGGTGGCCGAGCACGTAGGCGGTGCCCGGCGTCATCGGCCCCGCCATCGTGCCTATGATTGCCTGGGTCGCGAAGGCGGCCTTGACCTCCTCCGACTCGAAGTACTCATCGAGCAGGTCCTTGGCGCTGTAGAAGAGGAGCCTCTTCATCGTCTCCTGCGCCTCCACATCGCCCAGCAGCCCTCCGAGCGCCTCCACGGGGGGAGGGGGCGAGAGGAAGAGGATGTCGAAGAGCTCGCCGACGCGGTCCCAGAAGGCCGCGTACTCATGGTAGGCCCTCGCATCGTGCTCGGAAAACTTCGCGATCTCCTGGGAGGTCCTTCGCCTATCGTTCCAGAGGAAGAGGTAGCGGCCATCTGGGAAGGGGATGAAGGAGAAGGGTTCATGCACCACGAGCTCGAGGCCTCTCCTCCTCAGCTCGAGTTCCTCGACTATCTCCTCGCGGAAGAGGCCATAGGCATATGCGAGCCTGTTCAGCCGGCAGCCGGGCCAGAGCTCCTCAGTCACGCTCGCGCCCCCGAGCACGGGGCGCCTCTCCACGAGCAGCGTCCTCAGCCCGGCCTTCGAGAGGTAGCAGGCGGCGACGAGGCCGTTGTGGCCTCCGCCTATGACGATGGCATCGAACGAAGCGCGCTCCATGCCAACCCCCTGGGCCCCGCGGATTAAAGCCTGCGCCCCTAGATCCTGAGCACAGCCCGGCCCAGGTAGCGGTTCTCGAGCAGCTCCCCGAGCACGGCGTTCACCTCCTGCAGCGGGGCGACGCGGCCCACATGTGAGCTCACCTTCCCCTGCTCGACGAGCGCGAGCAGCTCGGCGAATTCGTGCGGCAGGCCCACGAGCGAGGGCAGGATGCGCAGCCCCCTCGAGAGCAGGAAGTCGGGCGAGGCGGGAAGCGGGCCCTCCTCCGGCGGCGAGCCCACGACGACCAGCGTGCCCTCGTCCCTTATCAGGCGGAGGGAAAGCGCGTAGCCCTCTATCCTGGGCGTGAAGACGAGCGCCGCGTGTACGTCGCCCGTCCTCCTCCTCAGCGCCTCGAGGCCCTCCATCGCGTCGAGGGCCATATCCGCCCCCAGCCCCTCGACGAAGCGCACCCGCTCGGCGCCCCTGTCGATGCCTATGACCCTATAGCCGAAGGCCTTCGCTACCTGCACCGCATAATGGCCCAAGCCCCCCGCCGCCCCTATCACCGCGACGCCCTTGCCGGGCGGCGGGCGCGCCTCGGCGACGAGCTTCCTCACCGCGCCATACGCCGTGAGGCCCCCGCAGAGCAGCCCCGCCGCCTGCTCCTCGCCCAGGAAAGCGGGTATCCTGAGCGCCCCCCTCTCGCTCACGACCGCGTATTCGGCATAGGTGCCGTTCACGTGCAGCGAGGTCTCCCTGAGCTCCTCACACCACTGTGGCGCGCCCATCGAGCAGTACTCGCAGAGCCCGCACCAGTAGTTCATCCAAGGCATGGGCGCATACGTATCAATTGCAGAGGTTACAGAAGGACCTAACAGGCTAGATCTTCATCTCATGCTTACAGACTTCTCTATGCTTCTTATACTCGAGTAGCGTCTTGAAGAGCTGTCCACACCTACAGCGATATCTTGTCATTGTACCCATTCCTCCGTTTCAGCTTCGAGCATGGTCTCTCTTCTCTGCTCCTCCCGTAATTCCTGCCACCACCTTTTGTCTGCTCTTGGTAGCCCGTATATTTCTCGTGTGAAGCCGAAGGTGGATAGGATAGTCTCAGCAGCGTCTAAAACCATGTCTCGGTACTTTTCCCTATCGGGGTTAACCTTTCCCTCTATGAAGTCGTAGGCTATCACTCTGCAGAGGGGGTTGTGGTGGTCCGCATCTGTATATACGAAGTCTATGGTCTCACCTGGCTTCACGTCCCTGCCTCTCCCTATGAGCTGTATGGCCGCTGAAACATGGGGAAACATACTCTTATACTGTGATACCGGCTTCCTGAGGATCTTGGACACCACCAGGTCTTCAGGGGGCACCCTATTCTTCATCAGATCCTCTAAGGCTTCGGTGACCACCTGTAGGGCTCTATCATACCCTGTTGTTTGAACCTCTTCAGCATTTTCACAGTCAAAGAGGGTTTTGATGAGCTTGACCTGAAAGTCCTTGATGAACTTGGGTGTATCGTGCCTTCTTACTTCGATGCCTCTGGCGATGATTTCACCATCATAGAGTATGCCGAAGTAGCGCTTCTGGGCCTCCATAACCCCTGATGGGTCGGCCTCCAGGGGGAGGAGTATGAGGAACTTGTAGTGGTGGTCTAAGGCTATGGGGAGCCCTATGTGGTCGCTGATCTCCCTGGCGAGCCTCTCATAGTCCTCCCTCGTGGCGCCCGGCTTCTTAACGAAGATGCTGTCACAGTCGGCGTATATGACCTCGAAGCCCCGTTGCTGGACGAAGTCCTTTGTCTTGACCATAGCTTCCCTCGACTTCTTATTGATCTCCTCAAAGGCGAGAACGTTGCCGAACCGGTTCCAGCAGCAGCCCGATGTCCCGTAGAGGGTGACTAGGATCAGCTTTAGGGCGCTCTGGCGCTGCTCACACCAGGTCCACTCCAGGCTGTCCTTCGGAAAGGACCTCCTCAGCCCTTTGAAGTATAGCCTTCTATCGAGGAAACGCTTTGTGATGTATGGTAGGAGTGCGTCCCTCTTCCTCTTGACACCATGTGGTGTGACGGTCTCGTAGCTGATGCACTCCTTCACGATGATCTGGGGGTACTGTGATTCGAAGTCGAGTTCAGCCACATTCTCGTGCACAAGGCCGATCTTCGGTGAGATGATCATCCCACCCTTGTCCCTCGCTATAATTTCGCCCATCGGCCTAATGTATTCGTAGTACCCTGTATTCCTCGGAATGACATAGCCCCTCCTCATCAGCTCATAGCAGCACCTGCTGTCGTTGACCCGGTTGCTCGTCCATCGGCCGGCAATCCCTGGGGGCAGGAAGCTGAACCTGGCCCTCTCAACCAGCCCCGCAATGCCCCAGTCGTCGAAGGTGTAGCCGAACTGGTTGTAGTCCAGCGCAACCCTGCCCCGAACCCAGTATGGCAGTGGCTTACGAATTGAGTTGATATCGACCGGCTCTCTACCGAGCTGGGGATTCAAACCTAGGAGCTTGGAGCGGGTGAAGAGGTAGGGGAGGGTGAATTCGTCACATTGAGGGCAGACCAGGAAGTCCGGATCCCAAGATTGCACTGTTTCCGAGAATTTCATGATGACGCTCCGCTCATCCCCTCAATCACCCCCTCCTGGTCCTGAAACCTGAATTCAATCGAGCCTATAGGGTCTCTATTTGGATCAGGGGTTAATGCTTGACTGGATGTGTGTATGTCGAAGTATAGGGCTGTGAAGGGAGGGGGTGGCACCTCCATATCATCATCAATCCTATCCATGGAGATCAGACTTCCATCTTCATCGAATGTCACGTGGACCTTGCTGGTGGGCTCTATCCCCAGCCTCGTGAAGAGGTATTGCTGGACGTGCAGGAGGTCGGTGTTGAAGAGCTCTTCCACATAATCGGATTCTTCCAGGCTCCTAACGAGCCGCCGATAGGCCGACGTACCATCACAGACTATGTGTAGGACTCTCCTCCTCCGCCTATCCCTCAAGTTGGTGTACTTCAGCTCCCAGCCCGCGTATGCGATGCTGGGCTCGTCTCTAAGCAGGGAGAGGAGCCGCTCACCGTCCTCGATGCTCTTGGGTAGGACGTAGAGGCTGGCCTGATACCTATCCCTCAGCTTGATGGTCTGGTTGTCTGTGGTCCGGAGCCAGATGATGGCCTCACTGCCCTCCACGTATACGTCCAGTATCCAGCCGACCCTGCTATTCATTCATCGAGGGCGCCAACATTCGAACCGACCCTGGCCTCCAACACCTCTATTCTGTGACGGAGCTCTTCGATGATCCTCTCCTTTTCCTCAAGCCTTCTCCTGAGGGATTCCAGGATCTTTCGGTTGTGGATGTTAGCTGTGATGTTCAGCGCATCGATGACCGTGGGCAGGTTTGCGTTGCCCATAGCTGCCTGCTCGGCCCCCCAGGCCTCCTTGAGGAGGAGGTCGAATGCCTCCCTGTGGCCCAGGTCGATGAGGCTGTTCTGGTAGGTGGTCTTCAGCTCCCTGATGGTCTCCTCATACCTTTGGCGGAATGAGGGTGTGATCCTGCCCATGAGGTCTACCCCTCCGCTGGAGACTCGCAGGATGATTGAATCGGGTGTCCTCTTGTAGGGATGCTTTGTGAGCGTGGCCTTAACGGATGAGATCGGGCCGTCCTGCAGCCTCTTAAGGTACACGATGACACTAGCAGCATGACGAAAAAAGCTTCCCCCCACGGGCCGTGGTATGAAGCCCCTTCCGGTATTCATGGCATCCGCCGTCACTACCAATGCTATACCCCTCCTCGAAGCCACGCTCCAAACGAGGCTGATCACCTGCTTCAGGATCTGTCTTGTCTCCTCAGGCTTCTTCGAATCGATCAGGAACCTGGTAAGGTTGTGTATGGCCAGCAGCCGGATATCGGGATCCTTTTCCATCAATTCAGATACCTGCTTTGCCACCATGAGCTGCCTCTGCTCGTTGTATGCGGTGGCGGTGTAGATGTTCGAGAATACCATATCAGGTTCGATGCCCATCTGCTTGGCCAGGCCTCCAACCCTAGAGGGGTCCAGGATGGTCTTGCCGGTATAGTAGTCTGTGTTGTTGAAGTAGATGCCCTTGGCCTGAAACCCGCCTCTATCCCTGGGCAGGACGCAGTTCACAATCAGCCTGTGAATGAGCATGTCCAGGACTTCCTGTTCACCGTAGAAGAGGTAGAAGAGGCCCTCTTCAACCCCTCCGATCAGGCTGTCCAGCTCGCTGTCACCCGTGGTCATCTTGAGCCTGCTCCTCTCTTCTTCCAGGGCCTCTGCCGCCGTCTTCATCACTATAGGCATGGGTCTAGGGTTGGGTTTCAGAGGCCTTCACCGCCAGGGCAGAAGCCTCTATAGGCTAATGCTCCCGGCATATGTCAGCTCACCTGCAGAATCCGCTGTGGGAAGAAGCATAGCTGGTCCTGGTCCAATAGCTGGATTACAGGGCCCCTCGCCTTGATCCTCCGGCCTATAAGCTTCTGCCGAATATCGCTTAGAAGGAGGCTCTGCACATCTACACTCTGCTCCTCCTCGAGGAGGTGTAGGGTTTGCCCCCCTATGGATAGGTCCTGTAGGGCCCTTGTCAATACGGCCCTCACACGGTCCTTGAGAGACGACTTCTTCATCTCTATGAATCTCTGTGTACCTGCCGGTATGTAGAGGAGGTTTCCGTCGAAGTATGCTGTTGAGGGCGGGTATGTGAATAGTTGCTCGGAATTCATCAGCCTGACTTTGAGGAGTGGGGTCTCCTCCGGCTCAACCTCTATGCCATACACATCCCTCCAGAATTCTACGAGGTTCCTTCGATCGCTATCTGAGACCGGCTGCTCCCCAGCCCTCTTGAAGATTAGGCCTTCGATATGCCCGAGTTGGCCTAGGGGAGCTAGGAGGACATGGCTTCTATACGTCTTGAGCATCCTCTCTATAGCGTTGGCTGATGCCCCCCTCCCCCTCCTCCACTTCACATACTCCCACACGCTCTCTCTGACGAGGGCCTGGGGTGAAGCTTCGATGACCACCTTCCCATCGAGCAATCTCGCTCTGATGGTGAAGCCCAGATATAGCCTGGCCCGCTCACATCCATAGAGCGGGATAGGCTCATCCAACAGGAAGGGGCCGTGAAGTAGAGGCTTACCGGTTATCTCCCTGATCTTAAATTCAAGGAGCTTTTCGATGAGCCTCCTATCTACGGGGACGGGCTGGATCCTGCTATACTCGGTGAGGATGAGGAGTATGGACCTGTCCTGAAACTCATGCACGTATGCCGACCTGATTCTGAACACAGCGTTTCTCTCAAGGGGTAGGGAGGTCTTATGAGAGATGAAGGGCACCCGGAAGGTGCTGTCCTCCAGTACTCCAGAGTAGACCGGCTTCCTACCCAGTTGGTCATACCTCTCCGAGACCTTGAAGAAGTCGACCCTGGCTATGGTATCTACATACCTGCCCGGTGTGGGTTGAGCAAGGGCGAGCGGAGGCCTGCCTTGATGGGGGTCCGGCTGAGGTATCGCCTCGGGTGCAGGGGGAGCATACCTTCCTTCGAAGAGGAGGCTCATTGAGCCTTCGCTATACACGTTTTCCTGCGCACCTCCTTGGAGATGTGTGGCCCGGAAGCAGGCTTCATCTGTAGGGTCGCACGGTAAACCCTTCCAGCTAGCCCTCAGCGGCCTTCCTCTTCACTTCAGGGTCCACCACACCCTTCTCGCTGATGGTGAATGTCGCTTCATTGTATGGGTGGCAGGGGCTGTCCACCATGACCGCCTTACGCTCATGGCCGGCCTTCTTCAGGTAGATGCGGTAGGTGCAGGCATGCCCTAGTATATGCCCTCCAGCCGGCTTATTGGGGTCTCCGAAGAATGTGTCGGGTTGGGCCTGGACCTGGTTGGTGACCACCACAGCGATATTGTATATCTCCGCCAGCCTCAACAATCTATGAATGAGCGCATTCAGCCTCTGCTGCCTTTCAGCCAGGGTGCCCCTGCCTGCGAACTCAGCCCTGTGAAGGCTGATGATGCTATCAACTACCAAGAGCTTGATGTTGTGCTTCTCGATATACTTGCCGAGCCTGCTCACAACAAGCTCCAGGTGGCTGCTGTTGTATACCCGGCAGAGGAAAACGTTGTTGAGGACCTCCTTTGGATTCATGCCCCTGGCCTCGGCGATCTGATAGAGCCTCTCAGGCCTGAATGTAGCTTCTGTATCGATGTACAGTGCGTTCCCGCCAAAGCCTCCCTGAGTAGGATGGAGCTGGCATGTTACGCAGAGGGTGTGGCAGATCTGTGTCTTGCCGCTCCCATACTCACCCCACAGCTCTGTGATGGCCTGAGATTCTATCCCACCGCCCAGCAGCCCGTCCAGATTCTTCGAGCCGGTGGTGCACTTCATCAAGGCCTTCCTTCTCTCAAAGACCTCCGATGCCCTGATGAACTCCTTCTCCAGCAGCCCGCTGTTCATCAACGCACTCTGAGCTACAAATATGAGGGCGCACGCATTCTCCCTCGAACCTCCTATGGCCTGGGCAACCTCGTCCGGAAGGGCTGCAGCGAGGTCGAGGACCGACTCTATACCCGCATCCCTCAGCTTCTTCTCGGTGGACGGACCTATACCATCCAGGTCCCGGAGCTCCATGTCAAGCACGGTTTCAGCCATACCTCGCAACCCTCCATAGAGGCGGGCTTGGTGTAGACTATATTGGATGGAGGACCTCGGGGGGAGGGGGTAGGGGGTCTTAACCGGCCTATATGTAGCCTGACTTCTTGAGGAAGTCGCAGAGGAGCTGGACCCTGGGGTTATCCAGGTTGATCTGATACTTGGGGTATACGGACTTGTATTCCTTCACCCAGTTGATGGATATGAGGTGTGCAAGGTTCTCCTTGAGGTCGCTGCGCTTAAGCCCGGTACCCTTTAGGAGGGCGTATTTGGTGAAGGACTCATTCGGCTTCTTCGCCAGCTCCGCCATGATCTTGATTCTGCCTATGGTTCCCAGCCCTATGTCGATCTCCCGCCTGATGGCCCTCTTGTCAATGTCCATGTAGCCCCAGCTCCAGGCGTTTGAGTAGGGCGTCCAAGAAATGCTCCAGCTTCTCGGTTGGCACGCCGCTTATCCCTATCTCCTTTAATGACTGTATCTCGATGATCCGCCTGTCGTGTAAGTCCTGCAGGTAGTCATCCAGGTCGTCGAGGGGCTTGATCTTCATCTCCTCACAGAGCATGCCGCAGCTGAGGCGTATATCCCTCATGGTTGCATAGGTCTTCTTCTTGCCCTTTAGAGCCCTGACCACGGCCAGGAGCGCTATGATATGCTCCTTCTTGGGCAGGTTGAGGATGTCCTCCTCCGTGATCGATGGATGTATCTCCCCGTGCACACGGCGGACGTGGTCCGGCAGGACGCGCTCACTCGACTGGTTCTCCGCCAGGTTGCCTGAATAGAGGAGGAGGTCGAGGGCATACCTCACATCCCCATTCACAGGAGGCCTCACCGTAACATCCGCGATGTATTCCAGGACGTCATCGGATACAACCCCTGCTTGAAAGGCCTCCTTCACCCTTTCAGCCAGGATGTCCACTATCTGCGCTGATGTGTATGGGGGGAACTCCATGGGGATCCTGCCGAGGCTGCTGAGCTCAGCCGGGTCCAGCTTCTCATGAAACTCCCTGCTCCTGGCCGTGAATATGACACCCAGGACGTTGCAGGGCTTCCCAGGCTCGATCTCGTTGAGGCGGGTCAGGTCATACACCACGCTCGTATCCTTGGCGCTTCTGATGAAGTAATCAATCTCGTCCAGTGAGATGAGCAGATACTTCCTGTTCTCCCTGAGCTGCCTGAGCATTATACGCAGCATCTCCTCCGCACTCAGGCCCGGGGAGTATACTTCTGGAGCCGCACTCTCCAGAAGGTATCTGTATAGCACCACCCTGCTCCCACCCTGAAGCTTCAGGTTGACATACACATGCTTGACTTCCCGCTTCATCCTAGCGGCCTGCTGCTCAAACCTTTCTCCAAACCTTAGGACGCAGCTGGTCTTGCCGGTGCCAGCAGGGCCAATGATCTGTATGGTCTTCAGGGGCGTTCCTGAGGGTGCCGTTAAAGCCTCCCTGAATGCGCTGTGAAGCTCCTCGATCTGCTTCTCCCGGTGGGGCAGGATAGGTGGCACATAACGAGGGGAGAGCTTCTCCTTATCCCTAAAGATTCTACTTGGACCCCCTAACAAACACCAGATATGCAGGGATCCAAAGATGTTAATCGAGATGGCGCAAAGGAGTTCACCGGCGGGTCGAAGCCGGACAACTCTGACGATTTTACGGCATGCTATTCCCTTTTGTGAAAGGGCATGGCTTCGAAGAAGCTGCACGTAGTCATCTGGGAGGCGGGGGATAGAGAGAGGCTCTTAGAGGTGTTACGTAGGGTCGGGCTGCCCAAGGGCGTAAACCAGCTCTACTTCGAGATCGAGGATGATAAGCTGAGGATGATTCTCCAAGCTCTAAAGGAGGGGGCGAGTTCAAGCTAAAAAATATGGGGATTTATGTGACCGAGGCTCGTTAGGTTCTGGCTGGGGCTAGAGACTGCCCCTGCAGGGTTTCTGTGCTGGTAACACCTGGTAGGAACCTGATTTTGTCCACCACGAACGTCATCGCGGACTCGGGGTTCTCGGCTGAGAATGCGATGGCAAAGTCGATGGCGCCGAAGGTGGACCAGGCGCCCTCTACCTTAACTCCTGCCGGAGGGTTTGTTATCAGTTCCCGAAGGGCTTTTTCAACGTCCCTTGTGTGGGCGGGTGACACTTTGATAAGGGAGAGATAGGTTAGGGCCATCTCTTGCGCCTGTTATGTGCAGTGCATTCTATTTAAGCGCACCGGACTGTTTTGTCAGTGGGAAATTGTAAGATAAACCCTAGAGATAGGCAAAAGTTGTCTATTTCAATCACCTATTTCCATTGGGACCTTAAGTATTAGCTGCCCCTGCTTCAACGTTACCAGGGCGGGTGGATACCATGGGTGGTGAGAAGGTCCTTGGTAGCGGAAGTGGCCGAGATCCCCTCCCACTTCCTGCCCGCCTTTCCGGCTCGGCCCTGAACACATCGTAGAAGAAGATCTGGAGCGCCACCTCGGAGTTGACCTTCTCCCTCACCACCGACATCAACTCGAATGAGCCCCGGATAAGCCTCCAGATCCTTGCCAATCCAATTGAGAAGCAATAATGGAAGCCTACTGGCCCAGCCTGAGTGCGGGGAGCTGCTGTAACAACTAATCCGATACTTGAAGGGTGAAGTGGGGGGAAACTTCAAATACGAGGAAATCTTCGCAGAGGGTGAGACGAGAAATGGTAGTAGGGGTCGATGTTGCCATCACGATAATAGTTAGCGTTGTAGCTTCTGCGATCATTACTTTCTTAGCATCAGCTAGAACTATCAAAAGCATGAGTAGCGAGATTATTCGCGGCAGCATAAGCATAACTAACGAGATTGCTCATAAATTCATATCATTGGGTTATGCTCAAAGTAAGGCGTCGAAGGAGGGGAGGGTTCTGAGCCTAGAGGATATGAAGGAAGGCTTGGACTTTGCCGATAAGGTTCTCAAAGCTAGAGCCTAGACTTACAAAGGCTTACTGAGTTTTAAAGTATACTTGAAGGGAGTCGGCAACTACGACGAGATCAGGGGGTTGTGAGGATGAAGTCTAGGCTCGGGAGGGCGGCTCAACGTGTTCCCCCCTTTACTCGTTAATATCGTCGTTGGACAGGTCGGTAGGGTCCCCTCTTTCTTAGGTATCCCTTTCGGGCTCCGGAGCCCTAACCCCCG
>Ga0209143_1000377_pt1 | contig 21788 bp, 26 predicted proteins | sample FaiFalFF_MnMetaG_3_FD_184739 | JGI IMG/M metagenome (GOLD analysis project Ga0209143, IMG submission 184739) | Freshwater microbial communities from Yellowstone National Park, Wyoming, USA - Fairy Falls B (FF_Mn_B) MetaG (SPAdes) (version 3) | ecosystem: Environmental > Aquatic > Freshwater >...
GCCGCCCTCTTTATCCCAGCCAGCTCCACCCAAAGCTCCGTCAGAGCCCTAACCTCAAGCTCCACAGGAGAAGCATAGAGCGGCTGGAATAAGTCAGGAGCTTCCTCGGATAACTATCAGCAACCACCATCGTCGGCCTCAGCCTCCCAAACATCTCCAAGAAGCCGCCGAAGACCACCACCTCACCGCCACCCTCCGGAAGAGCATAGACCCTGTTACGTCCGAAGTCAACGAAGACCCTACCACCACTTATCCACCTCCTTATTCTATGGTCTTTATCTCGTATGGCCTCGCAACCAACTGGAACCTCCCCACCATCCCACTCCATCCCCATCACCCGTTTCGGAGAGGAACCCCCCACCGGCCCCACATATAAAGAGTAGTGGCCCCAATAACCAGGCCATCACCAACCCCAAACTAACTATGCTCAAGCAGAACTAAGGGAACAAAGAGGGAGATAAGCCTCATCAAGAAGGAGAAATCTAAACCAAGACACACACTAGGCATAAAACACGGAAACATACCAACACAGCTAGACCTATGGGGAAACGAAGTGATATTCAGGGGAAGAAGGACAAACAACACTATGCGGATATCCGAAATACGATAAATAGAAACAATTAAAGTTAGTATATATAGGGGGACGAGCCGTCTTATTACTCGGCAAGAGCGACTCGAATTATTATGGTGATGGTCGTTAAGCAGATAATAATAGTCGGCTGTGGGCGGATGGGTGGCTGGTTCGCCGAGAGGCTGGCATCTGCAGGTCACAGAGTACTGCTCTATGACTCTGATGTTGGGAGAGCCGCGAGGCTGGCTAGGAGGGTCGGCGGCGAGAGGGTCGGATCACTCTCCGGGCTGGGTGGCGACGGGGTCGTACTACTTGCGCTTCCAATCTCGGAGGCCGGCCCAGTCCTTGAGAGCGCAACACGCATGGCCGTGGGGCGGGCGCGGTTTGTCGAGATCTCTGCCTTCAAGAGGCCCCTCGTAAGGTATCTAAGACTTGCGAGGTCGCGCGGGCATGTCGTAGCCTCTATACATCCGCTCTTCGGACCGGGGCAGAAGGACGACCGAGGCACAACAACGGTCCACGTTGCGAGAAGGTCTAGCGAGGAGGACCGGCTCATACGACTCATCCTACCGAACACTAGGGTCGTCAGGATGGGGGTCGAGGAGCATGACAGAGCCATGCTCGTGGCCCTCTCACTCACACACTTCGCCGGCCTATCGGCGGGTGTGATGCTGTCGCGCCTCCCCCCGCCCGGTGTAGAGACTAAGAGCCTCATGGCCCTGCTAACACTAGTCTCTGTCGCGCTCGGCGAGTCCGAGAGCTTCTACGGCGACTACGCCATGAGGTCCCCCGAGGCCATCAGGCTCTTCAAGTCCTATGCGGGCCTGGCCTCGAGGCTAGCCCGGAGGCTCGAGAAGGGCACCGTCTTTAACGACATCGCTAGGGTCCGAGTGGTCCTTGAGCGGCGACACGACCTCCGGAGGGCATATAGCTCCCTCTATCTTCTCCGTAGGGGCGATGTTGGGAAAACCTCAAATAGGCGTGGCCCGAGGCGATAGGCATGCAGAGGTACCAGCTCCCGCAGCTCCCCTACGCATACAACGCCCTCGAGCCTGTCATCTCCGAGCAGATCATGACGCTGCACCACACCAGGCACCACCAGGCATACGTGAACGGCGCCAACGCGGCCCTAGAGAAGATCGAGAAGGCGAGCAGGGGCGAGATAACAATAGACGTCAGGGCCGTCCTCAGGGACCTCAGCTTCAACCTTGACGGGCATAAGCTCCACTCTATCTTCTGGCCCAACATGGCCCCTCCGGGTAAAGGCGGCGGCAAGCCGGGCGGCTCGATCGCGGACCGGATCGAGAAGGAGTTCGGCGGGTTTGAGAACTTCAAGAAGCTCTTCAGCGACGCCGCGAAGACGGTCGAGGGAGTCGGCTGGGCCCTACTCCTCTACGACCCAGAGACTGACAGGCTGGTTCTGACGCAGATAGAGAAGCAGAACCTAATGCACCTCGCCCAGCTCCCAATACTCCTCACCCTCGACGTCTGGGAGCACGCCTATTACCTCCAATACAAGAATGACAGGGCGAGCTACGTCGACGCCTGGTGGCAGGTAGTAAATTGGGACGACGTCGAGAAGCGCTTCAGCAAGGCTAGGGCCTAGGCCCGAGCAAGTCCGTGCCTGCTCCGCGATGGCTCCTTCCGGCGGTCTTAGCGCTTGCCCTAGCTCTCGCCGGGTCGTTAGGCTATATCGCCGGTAGGGGAGAGGTCGGGGAGACACGGACAACATTGAGGGGAACGATCACGGTCACGATGAGCGTAAGGGTCGTCGAGACCGCGACTCTAACTCTCAGCCCTCCTCCGCCAGGCTATGCGATCGTCTTCCTGGGCGGTGCAGTCGTTTACGCGGAGGTCCCTAGGACTCCGGAGGAGTTTGCGAGGGGCCTCTCGGGGAGGGAAAGGCTGGAGGAGGGGCGTGGAATGCTCTTCATCTTCGAGCGGGAGGGGCTCCACTCCTTCTGGATGTACGGTATGAGGTTTAGGATCGACATAGTTTGGATGGACTCGATGGGGCGGGTGGTTCATATCGTTGAGCGCGCTGAGCCCTGCTCGGGAGAGGACTGCACAGTCTATACACCGCCGGTCGAGGCTAGGTATGTGCTGGAGCTGCCCGAGGGCTTCGCATCCCGCCACAGAATAACCCTCGGCGAGCGGGCCCTCATCTATCTAAGCGCCTCCGGAGGATAGCTCTATATTCTGTTGCTGAAGGGGCTACTGCGGGACTATGAGGCTCTACGAGTACGAGGCTTACGAGCTCTTCAGGCAGCATAACATCCCACTCCCAAGGTTCCGCGTCGTCGACGGCGCGGCTTCGGCGGAGGAGGCCGCACGCGAGATAGGCTGCCCCGTCGTCTTGAAGGCGCAGGTCTTGGTGGGTGGTCGCGGGAAGGCTGGGGGGATAAGAAGGGCGGAGACCCCAAGTGAGGCCGCAAAGCTTGCTGCCGAGATGATCGGCTCGGAGCTTAAGGGCGAGCGGGTCGAGAAGCTCCTCGTCGCCGAGGCCGTGAAGGGCCACTCAGAGCTTTACCTCTCATGCGTCGTCGATAGGTCCCAGAACTCCCACACGGTTCTTGCATCGAGGATGGGAGGGGTGGATGTCGAGGAGCTGCTTAAGAGCAGGCCTGAGAGTCTTGTGAGGATAGCGGTTGACCCCCTCGTCGGGCTGCAGGATTGGCAGCTCAGGAGGCTTAGCAGGAGGCTGGGGCTTGGCGCTGAGCCCTCTCAGAGGCTTGAGGCAGTATGCAGGGGCCTCTACGACCTCTACACGCGCTACTACTGCGACCTCGCCGAGATCAACCCTCTCGCCCTCCTTCCAGACGGCAGGCTGGTGGCCCTCGACGCGAAGATAATAATCGACGACAACGCCGCGCGCATCTACAAGTACAGCTTCAGGGACGCCGAGAGCAGTATTGCGTCGCGATACCGCCTCAACTACGTGGAGCTTGACGGCGAGGTCGGGATAATCTGTAATGGCGCAGGCCTAACGATGGCCACTATGGACCTCGTCTTCACCTACGGTGGGAAGCCCGCCTGCTTTCTCGACCTTGGCGGCGGCGCCTCGCCCGAACAGGTCTACCACGCCCTAAGAATTGTCTATGAGCAGCGGGGTGTTAGGGCCGCCCTCATAAACGTCTTGGCAGGCATAACGAGGTGCGACGAGGTAGCGACCGGGATAGTTAAGGCTGTTGACGCCCTAGGCCTAGACGCCTCTAGGCTCGTGATTAGGCTGGTGGGGACGAGGCAGGAGGAGGGCTGGAGGATACTGGCGGAGAAGGGCATAGCGAGCTACAGGTCGATGCCGGAGGCGGTCAGGGAAGCTGTGAAGCTCGCCTCGGATAGACCGGGATGCTAGTTCTCCAGCCAGGGGGCCCCGCTAATTGGCGGGTGCCTCCTCTCGGTGCTGAGGACTCTCGGTCTGGCGCGCTGCGAGGGCTCTCCGGACCCCCTCCCTGAAGGCCGTGAGGCCCGCCACGATTATTGGGCTCGCAAATAGGCTTAGAAGAAGGTTCATGGATATGTTGCCGAAGACCTCCGCCTCGAGCCACCTGACCACGGGCGAGGCCGCTTGACCCGCAGCCACGAGTCCGAGGGCTAGGAACGTGGGGGCGACACCCACAGCCATACCGACGCCAACCGCGACTAGGCCTGCCGTAACCCTATCCATACGCCGTCCGGAGTAGAGGCCCTGACCATCGCGATAAAAGCGTGTAACCGGTGGGCTGAGAGGGGAATGCAGACGTAATACAGCGACGCGGCCCCACGAGTCCCTGGCAGCCCCCTCATACTCCCAGATGGATTTCATCGGCCGGGATTCCGGCCTGGTGGAAGACCTCGCCGGCCGGGAAGCCCGGCTTGAGTAGGCGGTACCGCTCATAGAAGGCTGCCCTCACCTTCTCGGCGCCCCGGAAGAGCTCCTCCATGGAGCTGTAGGTACCCCTCATCCTCCGGTAGCTGAGCCTCCCACCCCTCTCCTCGGCGAATAGGCAGGTGACGGTCCCCCCCGCCTTTTCGTAACCCTTCACTCCGCTCCGCCCCGCTCCCCTCGCCCTCGCCTCGACAAGTATGTAGATTATCCTCGAGCCACCTTCGCCGCCGAAGGAGAGCATTAGGCTGAAGCCGCAGACCCCGAACTTCTGGTATATCCGCCTCTCCATGGGGTAGTGCCTAAGGGTGGCTAGGCCGACGAGGTTTGGGTCGCTGAGGAGCTTCACGATCTCGTCCGCGATCCTGTTAAGCGTCATCCCGGCCTCTACGCCTAATCCAGCCGGCAGGCTGAATATATGTACTATCGGGGCGGGGATGTTCAGGATAATTCATAAGTAGGTCTAGTCAAATTTGGGGTAAATGTTGAAGAAGTTGGACGAGACTGATGCGAGGCTCTTAAACATGCTAGCCAGCAACGGGCGGGCCTCCTATAGGGAACTCGCGAGGGCGCTTGGGATGTCTGTGGCGACGGTGGCTTACCGGCTCGCCAGGCTTCACCGGCTCGGCATAATCAAGGGCTATACCGTAGTCCTCGACCCAGCCGCCCTCGGATACGAGATCACCGCAGTGATCGGTATAGTGATTAGGGAGGGGAAGCTGCTGGAGGTCCAGAGGGAGATAGCGAAGGAGCCCAACGTCCTCGCAGTCTACGACGTCACCGGTGAGATAGACTCGATAGTTATAGCCAGGTTCAAGGATAGACATGAGCTCAGCCAGTTCGTTAAGCGTGTCCTCGGCATGCGCTACGTCGAGAGGACCTCCACCCACGTGGTGCTAGAGGTAGTTAAGGAGTCCTTCAACACGCCACCACTGCTAGAAACGGCGCCCTAGCCCACCCTGTGGGTCCCACAATGGTATAGGTGCGGTCAGGAACGCAGCCCCCTCGCCCCGGCCCTCTTCCCACTCCTCTGCTGGCAATTCCCGACACGCTCCTGCCCCCGCGGCCACAGAGGCATGGCGCGAGGCGGGGCTGTCGCAGACCACTGCTGAGTCTTTGGTCGGTCTGAGGGAGAGGAGGCTTGCTGGAGCGGAGGCACAACATTAAAGCAAGGGCGGAGGCATGGATTGTGGTGCATGTCTGGTAGCCCTATTCGGAGCTTCGTCGCCCTCGATGTCTTCTCCCCCGAGATAGTGAGGAACGTGAGGGCCCTCCAGAGAGAGATCTCTGAGGCGGGGCTGGTCGGTAAGGCGGTCGAGCCTGAGAGCCTCCACATAACCCTCCAATTTCTAGGCGAGGTTGACCCGGCCCTGCTGGAGGCCTTGAAGACGAGTTTGTCGGAGGTCCGGGTTAGGCCTATGCGGCTCGTCATTAGAGGCGTGGGATACTTCCCGGGCGGCTCGAGGATCAACATAGTCTGGCTGGGAGTCGAGGATGCCGACTCAACCCTCTCAGGGCTCCAGAGGGAGGTGGCGTCGAGGCTCTCTAGGCTTGGGTTTCAGCCGGATAAGGAGTTCAAGCCCCACATAACTATCCTGAGGGTGAAGAGCGTGACGAATAAGACTAGCGCGCTGGCAACCCTCAGGAACTTGGCCAGCCACTACGTCGGGGAGACCGTCGTGAACGCTATGAAGCTGAAGAAGAGCACCCTCACGCCGCAAGGGCCCATATACGAGGACCTGAAGGTCTAGGGGCTACTCCCTGAAATAAACATAAAAGGGGAAAGGGGGGAGGGGTCGAGTTTTCCCCAACCAGTCACTAGAGAAACCCAGAAGACCGGAAGGAGGCATATGGGGGACCTCGCCACCTCATAAAGATCTCCATGGGTGGCAGGACCTCTTAATGCGACCGCTCCAGCCTTCTAGGTTTTTCTCCGTCAGGCTGGAGTCGGCGTGGCCTCCTGGGCTTCTATCGCTAGTCTCCTGATGTCTCTGAGGATTCTTTTCGCCACTCGTAGGATTGCCTGCCAATGCTTCTTACCCTTCCGACGATAGCACTCATAGATTGCTAGATACCTCTGATTTCTATGTGTGACTGTTGCGTATGCCAATTGTATCAGTAGTTGGCTCCGTAATCCTCTACCTCTCCAAGGACGCCTAAACAGCTCATAGCGCCTCTCCAACCCAGTCCTAGACAATGTCTTGAGGACGATGGAGTCATGTGAGACGATGTAGGTCAGTGAAGGACCCTTAAGGCCAAGCCTCTCGACGGCCATCCTGTAGAGCGGTAGCTCCATAGCCCTCTCATGAATCCTAGTCGCCAGCCCTTCCGTGTAGCGACGAAGCACCTTATGGATCTCGACGGCTAATGGATCATCCGTTGTGGTCCGCGCATATTTTGCCGCCCTCTTTATCCCAGCCAGCTCCACCCAAAGCTCCGTCAGAGCCCTAACCTCGAGCTCCACGGGAGAGGCATAGAGTGGCTGGAACAGATCAGGAGTCTTATAGAACATCTCTCTCAGAGCCTTCACGTCGTTCTCATCAGTCTTCCTAAGGCCATTGTTATTTCGCTCCTCGGAGAGCTTTTTAAGATCCCTAAGCCTCAGGAACGCAGCCCCGCTAAACCGCGTCATGGTTTGTAGGAGCTTCCTCGGATAGCTGTCAGCCACCACAACCCTCGGCCTCAACTTCCCAAACATCTCTAGGAAATCGTTGAAGAACACCACCTCACCGCCATCCTACGGAAGAGCATAGACCCTGTTGCGTCCGAAGTCAACGAAGACCTTACTCACCATTCAGACCACCCCTCGTTCTGTGTCTTTATCTCGTATGGCCTCGCAACTATGTGGAACCACTCTATCTGCCCCCTCTCTAGGACTATCGAGTTGAGTGGTGGTAAGTGGTAGATTCTCGGCGGAGTTTCTCCAACAGTGGCCTCATGTATAAGCCACCTCAGCGTCGCGATGGAGGGTACCATCCACGTCCTCAGCCTGCCATCCCACTCGTTCTGAACAACCACTACTCCGTCGGGTGTCGAAGTAATGCTCAGAATCCTCCCCACCGCAACCTCGATCCCCGAATCAATCACCACCATCCCACTCCATCTCCATCACCCGTTTCGGATAAGAACCCCCACCGGCCCCACATATAAGGAGTAGTGGCCCCAACACAAGGCAACGTACCAATACAGCTAAACCTATGGGCAACGAAGTAATATTCAAGGGAAAAGGACAAACGACACTATACGGATACCCAAGATAAGAGACATGAGCTAATATAGATGTGGCAAAGTCTTTTTAGATAGGACTCACCACCCCATCAGTAGTAAAGAGCTATAAGGAAAAGGAAATAATTTGAGATTAGGAGCACGAAATTTCATTTTCTTAACCAAGAATCCATTACTCTTTATGTCGCTCAGTACGAGAGCGGTATAACGATTTATGAGGCCTGCTGGAACGTCCTCTATCAGTCCATAGAGGCATATGGGCGAGGCGGACGACCCGGGCGTAGAAGTACTTCATCTCGTTTATCGAGTCTACGAATGTCGTGACCTCCCTCCCGTTCTGGGTCATGTATCTGAGGAAGCCTCCCGACGGTTCTTCCCTAGTCTCGACGTAGAGGAAGACTGGTAGGGCGTTGGCGTCGTAGTAGTCGAAGACGGGGGTGATAACGCCGAGTATCTGGGAGCCGCTGTCCTTGAAGGACCAGATCGGCGGAGTCGCTCCATCCTCGGAGAGGATCAGCATCGTCCTGATGAGGACGTTCATGCTCCTCGCCTTCGTCATTATGGGCATGGTTTCCGGAGCCACACTCCTCGACTTGAGGGCCTTTAGGAGGAACTCTGGCGGATCCTCTATATCCATTATGGCTCCGTATACGTATCTCGGGTCCTCGCCTGAGTTGCTGAAGAAGACCTCCTCCTGGCCAATGCTGCGATATGCGAGGAAGGCCTTGGGCTCCTCTCCAGCCTCCACCTTAGTGTAGCAGAAGAGTGGAAGGTTTCCCCGCCAGTAGGGGATCAGGAAGAGGCTTCCGAGTATTCGCTCGCCGTTGAGGGTGAAGCTCCAGAAGAGGCCGTCCGGCTCGGGCCTGTTGAGGACTAGCCTCGCGAGGTTCTTCAGGTCCAGCACCGCTACGGGGACCGGTGGCCTGATCTTCTTGGAGCCGATCGCCATCGTCAATATCCATCCACCAGCCTCACTATTTAAGCGGTTTTCTTCCAAGGATGAGCTATCTGAGGCCGCCCACCAGATATAAAGGAAAGCCTCCACCGGAAATAGAGCTATGAGGATATTTTCCGGAGAGCAGCGTTGGAATATCTGTATAAATCCCGACAATACCGTAGATCCGGGTGCCCCGGTGATTGGCGGCGACCACTCGTCGCGTTAAGCGGGCTGTCCTGATCGGCAGGTTCCAGCCCTTCCATATCGGTCACCTCTCGGCGGTGAGGGAGATTCTCTCCGAGTTTGACGAGGCCGTGCTGGCTATTGGGAGCAGCCAGTTCAGCCACACGGCAGACAACCCGTTCACGGCGGGCGAGAGGATCGAGATGATCAGGCTCGCCCTTGCCGAGGCGGGTGTAGACCTCTCGAGGGTCATAACAGTTACCGTCCCAGACATCGGCGAGCACGCCCTCTGGGTCTCGAGGCTGGTCTCGATGTGCCCCCGCTTCGAGGCGGCATTTACGAACAACCCCTTCGTTAAGCTGCTTCTCGAGGAGCAGGGAATAAAGACGCGCGAGGCCACGCTATTCATGAGGGATGCTGTGAGCGCAACCCACATACGGAAGCTGATGGCTGAGGGAGGCGACTGGGCCAGCCTTCTCCCACCAAGCGTCGCCAAGTTCATCGAGGAGATCAGCGGCGTGGAGAGGGTTAGGGTCGCGAGAAGCAGCGGGACAAGCGCCCTAGTGAGGTGAAGGAGCTGGGCCGGGTAATATTCGTGAGGCTCGAGGGCCTGGAGCAGCTTGCCGAGCTAATCGCTTTCGAGCTCTCAGAGTACCTTGTCCAGTACGGAGGCTTCGCCCTGCCGCGGGCTGATGGCGTCGCGGTCGACCTATCTCTCTCGCCCTTCGAGCCTAGCCTGGACTCGCTGGCCCACGTGGTTAGGGGGGTTCTGGACAGGTCCGGGCTTGAGGGCGACTACGTGACGGAGCTTGGAGGCGACGAGATCCACGTGAAGGCCGTCCCGAGCGAGAGGTTGAGGAGAGTCTTGGAGAAGCATAAGGCCCGCGCCAAAGTGGAGGTCTGCCCCCACTGCGGCTTCACAAGCCCTTACCCCGAGATCATGAGGGAGCACATTAAGATTCATTACCTTCTTTAGCGAGGACTCCATAGGTGTCCGCTGCAGCTTGGTAGAGGAGATTGAGTGCGACGTAGTGGTGGTTGGCGGCGGGCTGGCCGGGCTGAGGGCGTCGATCGAGGCGGCAAAAGCCGGTAAAGGCAGGCTCAGGGTCGCGCTCGTATCCAAGACCCATCCCATGAGGAGCCACAGCGTCTCGGCGGAGGGAGGAACAGCCGCGGTCCTCTACCCGGATGAGGGTGACTCAATCGAGTCCCACGTATGGGACACCGTGAAGGGCAGCGATTTCCTCGCCGACCAGCCGGTGGTTGAGAGGTTTGCGCAGATGGCGCCGCAGGAGATAATCCAGCTCGAGCACTGGGGGATGCCCTGGGCGAGGAGGAGCGACGGAAGGATAGCGCAGAGGCTCTTCGGCGGTCAGAGCTATCCCCGCGCATGCTACGCCGAGGATAGGGTGGGGTTCTTCGAGATGAGCACCCTCTACGACACCTCACTCCGCTTCGACGAGATCACAATATACGACGAGTGGTTCATGACCTCGATCCTCAGGAGGGACGGCAGGTTCGCGGGCATAGTGGCACTGAGCCTCAAGACGGGAGAGCTGGGCGTCTTCCGCGCCAAGGCAGGCGTCCTAGCAACGGGCGGTGCCGGGAGGATCTACAGCTTCGCAAGCTTCGGCCACAGCTCAACCCCCGACGGCCACGCCGCCGCCCTCAGGGCCGGTCTACCACTCATGGACATGGAGTTCGTCCAGTTCCACCCGACAGGCCTCGTGCCCAGCGGCATACTGATCACGGAGGCGTCGAGGGGCGAGGGAGGCATACTCAGGAACGCCCGCAACGAGAGGTTCATGGAGCGCTACGCCCCCAAGGCAAAGGACCTAGCTCCCCGCGACATAGTCTCGCGCGCCATGGTCACGGAGATCAGGGAGGGGAGGGGCCTGAAGACCGAGGAGGGGGAGGACTACCTCCTCCTAGACCTCACAGTCATCGAGCCGGAGGTCGTGAAGAAGCGGCTGACGAGCATCAGGGAGATCTGCCTCAAGAACGCGGGGATCGACCCGATAGAGGAGCCTATCCCGGTACGTCCCGTGGCCCATTACTTCATGGGGGGCGTCGCTACCGACATAGACGGCGCGACAGAGCTAGCAGGTCTCTGGGCCGCGGGTGAGGTGGCGTGTAACGGGCTCAACGGCGCCAACAGGCTTGGATCGAACTCGACGACCGAGTGCCTCGTCTGGGGCAGGATAACGGGCGGCCTAGCAGCTAGGTTCGCCACGTCGCACGGCGCGGCGGAGCCGCCGAGGGAGGAGGTCGAGAGGGAGGAGAAGAGGATATTCGACAAGCTCCTCGGCCCCGCTCCAAGGATAAACCCCTACGACATCAAGCACGAGCTCCAGAAAATCATGGAGGAGAGCTTCCACGTCTTCAGGGAGCAGCGAGGCATGGAGGAGGGCCTCAAGAGGATCAGGAGGATGAAGGAGGGGCTGGAGCTCGGCGTAGCTGATAAGAGCAGGCACTACAACACTAACCTCACGAATGTCCTCGAGATCGAGGCAATGCTTGAGGTCTGCGAGGTGATAGGGGTCGCGGCCCTGAACAGGAAGGAGAGCAGGGGCGCACACGCCCGCGTCGACTACCCACAGAGGGACGACGCCAACTGGCTGAGGCACACCCTCGTCTACAGGGCCGCCGAGGGCCTCGAGATAAGCTACAGAGACGTCGCCATCACCACGTACAGGCCAGTCGAGAGGCAGTACTAGCTTAGCTCCCACCTGACTGGGATGAAGCGGGGCCTCTTCAGCGAGTCCCTAGGCGGAGACCCCACGATCGCCACCTTGTATCCGCAGTCAGGGCACCTGTTACCCTTCCCCAGCCTCCACTCGACTATGTCGAACCCGTACCTCCGGACCACGACTCCTCCGCAGCCGGGGCAGTAGGTGTGCTCGTAGGGGTGGCCAGGCACGTTCCCGATATAGACGTACCTCATCCCCTCCTCCCTAGCCATCCTGTAGTGGGCCTCCAAGGTCTCGACGGGTGTCCAGGGCAGGTGCATGAGCTTGTAGTCGGGGTGGAAGCGGAGGAAGTGTATAGGCGTATCTGGTCCTAGGTTGTCGTGAACCCACCTCACCAGCCTCCTCCCCTCCTCAAGGTTGTCGCCAATCTCCGGGACAACGAGGTCCGTGATCTCGATGTGGATCTTCGTCTTATCCCTGATCTCTAGGAGCGTCTGATAGATGGGCTCGGCGTCGGGTATACCCACGTATTTCCTTACGAAGTTCCTCTCACCGTTGCCCTTGAAGTCGACGGTGGCGGCGTCGAGGAAGGTCCCGGCCATCTTCACGGCCTCGGGCGTCCAGTATCCGTTGGTGACGAAGATGTTGAAGAGGCCCCTCCTCCTAGCCTCAGCGCCAACATCCCTCGCGAACTCCATGAATATTGTCGGCTCGTTGTATGTGTATGCTATGCCGTGGGAGCCGTATCTCAGCGCGTGCTCCACAACCATCTCCGGTGTAACCTCCAGCCCCTCCACCTTCCTCCTCTGGCTGATGTCAAAGTTCTGGCAATACGCGCAGATCCAGTTGCAGCCGGTAGTGGCGATGCTGAAGATCTTCGTCCCGGGCATGTAGTGGGTGACCGGCTTCTTCTCGATGGGGTCCACGTGGCTAGCTATCACTCTGCCGTAGACGTAGAGGTAGAGTCTTCCTCCATGTGCCCCCCTGACGCCGCAGAACCCGACCTGGCCCTCCGAGAGGAGGCAGTAGCGCGCGCAGGCCGTGCAACGAACCCTGCCGTGCGCCTCTGTCCAGAGCTCAGCCACGCGGCCGGGGATAGGTATGGACAAGGGACTTTCCTAACCCTCATCTATTCGCCGATGCTCTTAAGTCTATCCGGACGACAAGCCCCCTAGCCCTACCGTTTAGCCAGCCGCACGAAGTTTGAGAGGATCTTCCTGCCGGTCTGCCCGGACTTCTCGGGGTGGAACTGTGTCCCATAAACGTGCTCCCTGCCCACGACTGAGGGGAACTGGTCGCCGTTATAGTCGGTGAGGGCGAGGACTATCGCCTCGTCTAGGGGGCGCGGCGCGTAGGAGTGCATGAAGTAGACCCACTCGCCAGCCTCGACGCCCTCGAGTATTGGGAGATACTTGAGGGGTATCAGGGTGTTCCAGCCCATGTGGGGGATCTTGCCGCGCGAACGGAGGAGGGTGACCCTGCCCCCGTATATGCCGAGGCCACGTCCAGGGCCCTCCTCGCTCTCCTCGAAGAGGACCTGCATTCCGAGGCAGATCCCGAGGTATGGTCTCCCGCTCTTGATATAGTCTAGCAGTTCCTCCTTCAGGCCCTCTATCCGGCTTGCAGCCTCGCTGAAGTTCCCCACCCCGGGGAAGATTACCGCGTCCATCTCGCGATGTGGTCTCGGCTCGACAAGGGGCTCGACGCCGAGCCTCGCCACCGCTGCCCTGATGCTGAAGAGGTTGCTGAGCCCCAGGTCGAGTATCCCTATCCTCAACTAGATCACGCCCTTCGAGCTCGGCGGCCCCCTCCTCCTAGGGTCCTGTGTCCAGGCGTTCCTGAATGCTACTGCGAGGGCTTTGAAGGCCGCCTCGACCCTGTGGTGATCGTTGACACCGTAGCGGACGTTCACATGTATTACGGCTGGGATCGAGTGGGCGAGGGAGTGTAGGAAGTGCTCTATATCTTCGGTGGACATGTCCTCAACCCTCTCGCCCCTCAGGCCGAGGGAGAGGTTGGCATAGGGCCTCCTGACCAAGTCTACCGAGGCCTCGGCGAGCGCCTCGTCCATCGGGACTAGGGCATAGCCGAATCTTGCGAGTCCCTCTCGGCCTCCTAGCGCCCTTCCAAGCGCCTCCCCGAGGCATATAGCCAAGTCCTCGACCCCGTGGTGCTTGAGGTCCCACTCGGCGCTGACGGAGAGGTCTGCGAGGCTATGGTAGGCCAGCAGGCCAAGCATGTGGTCTAGGAATCTTATGCCTGTCGTGCCCTCCATCCTGCCCTCACCATCGAGCCTGACAGAGACCTTTATCTTGGTCTCACCAGTCTCCCGCTCAACCTCAGCCTCACGCCGCATCAAGCCTACCTGAACACCTCTAGGACCCTCAAAACGGAGTCTGGCGACGATACTATGGCGTCTGAGCGGAGTGAGAGGAAGAAGTCTCTCGCCCTCTCCCGGTCTGGTGCGAGTCCGTAGACGGCCATGAAGAGCGTCTTGACCCCATATCTCTCGGCCCCCCTGGCCATGAAGAGGTCCTCCGCAGAGTTGCCGGCATAAAGGCTGCATGAGGAGCCCCCAGCCCCCTCCACCGCCTTCACTATGCCGTAGGGGCTGGGCTTCTTCACCACCTCACCAACCCTCCTCTGCTCATCTGCGAGGAAGACGCAGGCGTTGCGGTTGAAGAACCGCATGAGGTCTCCCAAGACTATCTCAGTCGAGATCCTGTCCCTACCGCTCACAATGCCTAGGCGCTGACCAAGCATCTCGGAGAGCCTTTCCAAAGTCTCCCGCCTAATGTTTATCTTCTCGTTGAGATATAGGCCCGGGCCTAGGTCGAAGTAGGGCCCCCTCCCGAAAATCCGCCTGACGTTCTCCGGACCATAATAGAGGTCGGAGAACACGGTCTCCAAGAGTCCCTCACCGTAACGCCCCGGCTTACCTATCGCCCTCTCGAAGGCCTCGAAGGAGTCCTTAAGCCCCGCCTCTTCCGCTATCTCCCCCATCACGCGGGCAAGGTCCTCGACGCTCAGGACCTGTCTGCGTGTAGACTTCATCGCCAGCGCAACAACCCTCTCGAGGGGCGGAGGGCTGATATCCGTGACGCGCTTGAGGTAGCCGCTCCTCTGGGAGACCCGGCTGCTGAGCCTGGTAAGCAGGTCCCTCGGGTTCTCACCCGTCTTAGGCTCTCCGTCCAGATCAAGCATCAGGTCTGCCGTTGCGCGGTCGAGTCCGGCGAAGATCCAGAGCGAGAGTATGTAGGCGGTGTCTGTGTCGTTGTTGAAGCCTCCCGTGGACCTGAGGAGGTAGATGTTCTCGCGGCCGACCAGGCCCTCCCCTATCTCGACATTCAGGAGCCTACTGAAGAGGAACTCGATCGTCTTGACTATCGCCCTGTCATAGGACTCGCGCGTGTCTATCAAAACTCCGTCGCAGTCGAAGAGCACTGTGTCCACGCTTCCAAAGAGGCGTCTCGACTGCTTTAGGATGAGGGCTCCAGCGTCGTCAGGCACCTCGACGTATTCAGCCGACTCCATAGCCAGCCGCCCTCCTAAGAGCTTCAAGATGGATTGGGAGACCCTCGGCCTCAACGAGGGGCCCGACCCTCCTCAAAGCCTCCCTCACCGAGCCCCTCAGAGGTCTAACATAGGGCACGAGCCTCACATAGTCGAGAACCGTGAGCCCCCCTCTAAGCCTCGCGGCACCTCCAGTGGGGAGGACATGACTTGGACCGGCGAAGTAGTCTAAATAGACGCTCGAGGCGTGGGCTCCATAGCTCACGACCCCCGCGGACGAGAAGAGCCGAAGAGACTTGGGGCCGATCTTGGCGTAGATCAAGAGGTGCTCAGGGGCCACCCTGTTCGCGAAGAGGGCCGCGGCCTCTAGGCTATCAGCGATGCAGAGATAGCCCCTCTCACTTATCGACTTTTTAGCGGGCGAGTCCTCCGGCAACTCCATGACGACCCTCGACACTGCTTGGAGTAGCTTCTCGCCGGCCTCCTCACCCAGCGCGACTGCTCCCACCAGGGTGTCGGGGCTGTGCTCGGCTTGGGCCGCCAGCTCGTATCCCAGCTGCCTGAACGGTGATTCCGAGTCCACGACCAGGAGGAGCTCGGTCGGGCCCGCGGGGAAGTCCGTGCCCACGTCTCCTCCGACTAGACGCTTCGCCTCCTGGACATACGCGTTTCCAGGACCAAGGATCTTGGAGACGGGCCTAACACTCTCAGTCCCATAGGCTAGAGCCGCCACAGCCTGAGCCCCACCAGCCCACACAACCTCGCCGAATCCTGCTGCATAGGCTGCGGCTAGCACAATCTCTCGGTCGCGATCACTCCTCCGAGGCGGCGTCGCTAGGACAAGCCTCTCCACGCCCGCGACGCTGCCGGGGACGCCCAGCATGAGGACTGTGCTTGGGTAAGAGGCGTGCCCGCCTGGGGCGTAGCAGCCCACCGAATCGAGGGGGGCGGGTCTGAGCCACACCCTGCATCCCCCCAGACTGGCCCTAAGGTTGAGTCGCCCCAGTAGGCCTCTCTCATACCTCTCGATCCTCCGCCTCAGAGCCAGTAGTGCCTCCCGCATCGGGTCGCTGAGCCCCTCGAAGGCCTCCCGCGCCTCCTGCCTAGAGGAGACCAGCTCACCCCTAGCCAGCCTAACACCATCAAGCTCCTCGGCGAGCCTGAGTAGTGAGGCGTCCCCACCCCTCCTCACACTCTCCAATATCTCTCTCACCCTCTCCCGCAGCTCGGGAGGACGCGCCGAAGCCCTCCTAACCTCCTCCGCTACAGCCTCGGCGTTACTCCGGCTTATGCTTGTCACTATCACGGCCAATCTCCTCGAGCGGAAGTAGGAGCTGTGGCTCGTGGGCTACGAGTCCCTGCGCAAGCTTCCTGATCTTCGGCAGGATCCTGTGGAGCTCGGTCTTCTCGATAACCGTGTTGACTGCGTACCACCCCGTGGCCGAAAGCCTGTTTATGGTTGGCGACTTCAGCGCCGGCAAAGTTGAGAGGAGCTCCCCAAGGTTCTCCTCCCTAACATTGAGGAATATGTGGAGCCTCTTGCCGGACTCAATCACGCCACTAAGCATCGTCAGTATGTCGAGTATCTTCTCCCTCTTCCAGTCATCGGCCATGGCGCGAGGATTGGCGACGAGCAGTGCGGAGCTCTCCAGGATCTCCTCAACTATCGCCAAGTTGTTCTGCTCCAGCGTCCTCCCAGTCTCGGTGTTGTCGACTATGGCGTCGGCGGCCAGGGGCGGCTTTGCCTCGGTCGCTCCGAACGAGAGCAGTATGGAGACATCTGGGTTCTCACCCTGCCTAAACCAGGGCGTGATCACGGTGGGCGGAGTGTCGCCGTAGCGCTTCCTATAGTAGCTCGCGTCCATAAGGAGTCTCTTGGTTATGTTGAGGTACTCGGTGGCTATCCTGACCCGCCCTGCCTCCCTCAGCCTCCTCTCGAGGAAATCGTCTATACTCCTGTACATCGCGTCCCTCGGAGCGGCGAACACAAGCTTGACCCTTCCGAACTCGAGGTCCCTAAGGATCTCGACCCTCGCGCCAGTCTCGCGGATCCAGTCAAGCCCCGTTATCCCCAAGTCGTAGAGGCCCTCCGCGATGTAGACAGGTATCTCTTGGGGCCGGAGGATCCACAAGTCTATCTCGCTGTCGCTTATGCTGGGGTTGTAGCTCCGCTCCACACCCTCGACGCGGTAGAAGGCGCGCTGCAGAAGCTCCAGTGAGCCCCTCTCCAGTGAGCCCTTCGGGATGACTAGCCTTAGCTTCCTACCCAACCCTACAAGTCCCGCATCAGGGTAAGCTAATAAAGATGGCTAACAGCCTCCAAGACTCTGGCTTGATCGGAGCCTTCTTACTAGGGTGGGTTTAGTCTGGCCTCGGGTATCCGCATATTGTTGTCTGTCCTTTTCCCCTGAATATTACCTCGTTTCCCCATAAGTCTAATTGTATTGGTATGTTTCCGTGTTCTATGCCTAGTATGTGTCTTAGTTTAGTTTAGATTTCTACTTCTTAACGACGCCTACCTCCCTCTCCAAGCCCTTAACGTTTGTTAGGGCGTAGTATAGTTCTCTTGGTAGTATTAGTCCCCTTGAGGTCTTTATATATTTTGGTGATAGTTCTGCTTGAGCATAGTGAGTCCAAGTTAGGGATGGCCCGACTATTGAGGCCACTACTCCTTATATGTGGGGCCGGTGGTGGTTCTTATCCGAAACGGGTGATGAGGATGGGGTTGGTGGTGACTGATTCGGGGATCGAGGTTGCGGTGGGGAGGGTTCTGAGCATTACTCCGACTCCGGCCGGGGTCGTGATTGTACAGAACGAGTGGGATGGGAGGCTGAGGACGTGGATGAAACCCTCCATCGCGGCGCTTAGATGGCTAATATACGAGGCCACGGCTGGAGAAACACCGCCGAGAATCTACCACCCACCACCACTTAACTCAATAGTCCCAGAGAGGGAGCAGATAGAGAGGTTCCACATAGTGGCGAGGCCATAAGAGATAAAGACACAGAATAAGGAGGTGGTCTAAGTGAGTAGGGTCTTCGTAGACTTCGGCCGCAACAGGGTCTATGCTCTCCCAGAGGACGGTCAGGAGGTGGTGGTCTTCAACGACTTCCTAGAGATGTTTGAGAAGTTGAGGCCGACGATTGTGGTTGCTGACAGCTATCCGAGGAAGCTTCAACCCACTATAACGCGGCTTGACGGGGCTACGTTCCTGAGGCTTAGAGATCTTAAAAACTCTCCGAGGAGCGGAGGAACAATGGCCTTAAGTAGACGGATGAGAATGATGTGAAGGCTCTGAGAGAGATGTTCTATAAGGCTCCCGATCTGTTCCAGCCACTCTATACCTCTCCCGTGGAGCTTGAGGTTAGGTCTCTGACGGAGCTTTGGGTGGAGCTGGCTGGGATAAAGAAGGCGGCCAAAAACACACGGACAACAACAGACGATCCGTTAGCTGTCGAGATCCATAAGGTGCTTCGGTGTTACACCAAGAGGCTGGCGACTAGGATTCATGAAAAGGCTATGGAGCTACCGCTCTACAGGATGGCCGTCGAGAGGCTCGGCCTTAGGGGACCGGCGCTGGCATACATCATCTCTCATGATGGACAAGCTTTAGAGGTGTTCTCGAGAGATAGGTTGGCAATACGTTACGGCTTGGTTGCCCGCCCATGGCGAGGAAGGTCTCTACGAAGCCATCTACTTATACTGCTGGCATACTCTGCAACCTCCAACAAGCATAAGAGATATCACAAAAATATACAGATATTATCGAGAGAAGGGTAAAAAACATTGGCAAGCAATCCTGCGTGTTGCTCGTAGGACACTAAGGGACCTGAAACAGATGACCCGGGAGGCCGGGCCGACTCCAGCCTGATGGGGAATAACCCGGAAGTCTGGAGCGGTCGAGCCTTCTTTTCCGCCACTCTATAGGGGCATTCTCCATGGAGTGGCGCGGTCAGTAGCTCGTATCCCCCGGTCTTCTGGGCTCTCAAACATCTGGTTGGAGTCCAACCAAACCCCTCCCCCTTTCCTTCATTATCTTATTTTTACCCTTCGTAGTAGTCCTTGCGGGTGCTGGACATTTCTCGCTGTCTAGAGTCTGTCGGTTGCGGTTGATAAATCCGAGCCCGCGGGATGTACAGGATTTTTACGCAACTGAGGCGCCTAGCTCGATCTCCGACTCCGGAGCCACCGGCACTATCTTCTCTTCGCTCCTCATTTTTATCGTTATAGAGCTTATGATAGCTCTTAACGACAGGCTCTAGACAACGAGCTCGGAGTTCTCTCGCTACTCTTCTTACGAGCTACTGCTCCCGATCCTCTGCCCAGAGCTCCCTCCTCAAAAGGTCCCTGACTGCCGCCCGCATTATGGCTGACCGGCTTGGATAGACCTTCTTCTTTATCAGCTCGTCCATCCCCTGTATCAGGGCTTCGGGGAGCTTGACACTTATCAGCTTCATGGCGGCGGATTAAACGTTGGGGCTGGATAAAAGATTTTTCGCCAAAAATGCTTAGATGTTACATGTAGTGATCTTAATCCCGGATCCGTCTGGCCCCTGTTTTTCAACGTCGCAGCAACCACGCCCCCTTCGTCTCTCGCTGGAAGGGTATGAAGGGTAAGAGTGCCCGAGGTATACATTTCCCTAGTGGATGGAAGATAGTATGTGGATAAAATGTTAAATAACGGTCGGGGGCCTCATAACCGCATTAGGTTGGGAGAGAGTGCACCGAACAGTATTACCACGAGTCGGCAGGGCCAAAACCCTACAAACACCAACAAACAATGGATTAAGAGCGAAAAGCCTTATACGGACATTACTGGATGGAATTATGAATGTACATGTAAAGAAGAGAAGCGGGGGAAAGAGGGGGGAGGGGTTGGCTGGCCATCCATGCGGCATCTGGGAAACCCTAGAGGAGGCCGGACGTTATATACCCTATCGCAACACCCGATAGCAGGGTGCGCGTCATATAAGTAGTCATACCGGCCTCTGGGCTTTATCCCTGCGCCGGTATGGCCAGCCTCCCCAGGGCTTCCTGTCTATACATCCTCCAGATCTTCGAGAGCATCTGCTTTTCCTTCTTCGCGGTCAGCTGAAACGATGTGTTGTTGTTTGTTGAAGCCGTCAGCCTCTGTAAAGCACGTCTCAAGTGCCCACTATAGATCTTCCTTCTACCGCGAATCGGTTTAAACAGCCCCAGTAAATTCCTAGTCTTCCTGAACCCCTTAGATGGATCTAGGTACGTTATAAGCTCGGCCAGAGCCTCCTGAGCCTTAATATTCCCACGAATACCTAACTCATCAACTAGCCTATTATAGGCCGGATACCTTTTACCAGCCTCCTCAGCAATCATCCTAGCTAGTGTATCCATCTGCTTCTCTATGGATGAGATAGCTGGCTTCAGCGTAATCCTCTCACGCTCCGATAACGCTTTGGCCTTATTGACGAGTTGCTGATGAGTCTTCGATAGAGACCTGTGGGCCAGTATCATTCTACGCATGACTAGGAAGTCCTCAGTTACTCTTCTGAACCACCTCTCCTCAATACTCATCAATGCCTTGATGTCTCCCCTAGCACTCTTCGGCAACTTATGCTCCCTGCGCACCTTCTTAAGCAATGTAAGCCTCCTGAGATAGTATACCTCTACCCCCCTCCTTAGTAGTTCTATCGCGCCGTCAGTATGCTGAGGTGGTAGCGTATCCATGAATAGCCTGTCTCCGGGCCCAGCAGGGATCTCGCTGAAGCTGTCTATATGCTTGAAAGTTATTCCGTCAGTAGTATATGTTATCCTGAAGCCCTCGCCGTTCTTCTTAGTCCTGTGAACGTCTGCGTAGAACTTCAATATCCCTACACCTCCTTATTCTGTGCCTTTATCTCATATGGCCTCGCAACTATGTGGAACCTCTCTATCTGCTCCCTCTCTAGGACTATCGAGTTGAGTGGTGGTAGGTGGTAGATTCTCGGCGGTGTCTCTCCAGCCGTCGCCTCATATATTAGCCACCTCAGAATCTCGATGGAGGGTATCATCCACGTCCTCAGCCTCCCATCCCACTCGTTCTGTACAATCACGACCCCGGCCGGAGTCGGAGTAATGCTCAGAACCCTCCCCACCGCAACCTCGATCCCCGAATCAGTCACCACCAACCCCATCCTCATCACCCGTTTCGGATAAGAACCACCACCGGCCCCACATATAAGGAGTAGTGGCCTCAATAGTCGGGCCATCCCTAACTTGGACTCACTATGCTCAAGCAGAACTATCACCAAAATATATAAAGACCTCAAGGGGACTAATACTACCAAGAGAACTATACTACGCCCTAACAAACGTTAAGGGCTTGGAGAGGGAGGTAGGCGTCGTTAAGAAGTAGAAATCTAAACTAAACTAAGACACATACTAGGCATAGAACACGGAAACATACCAATACAATTAGACTTATGGGGAAACGAGGTAATATTCAGGGGAAAGGGACAAACAACACTATACGGATACCCAAGACCGGACTAACAGACGACCAAGATCTCTCTCCATTAATCTCCTCCCGCAGAAGAGAGGGTAGCATCCAACTAAGGGGTTTGTATAGCTGAAGACCTCCCATAGTAGCGTCGCGAGTAGAAATAGTCGCCCCTAGAGGGTATTTAAAACCTTATTTGGACACTATGCCGCTCTCCCCCTAAGTATATAAGTAGGACTGGGCTTAACACTATCCGGTGGTGATATTATGGCGGCTGTTCCAGGTGGTGCCGGTACCGTACCAGTCATAATATTGAAGGAGGGGACGCAGAGGACGAGGGGACGCGAGGC